>TARA_B110000977_G_scaffold181446_1_pt1 | contig 65860 bp, 50 predicted proteins | sample TARA_B110000977 | Tara Oceans TARA_B110000977 (sample SAMEA4397798) | marine metagenome | biome: Polar Biome; feature: [SRF] surface water layer (ENVO:00010504); material: water (ENVO:00002006), including particulate matter (ENVO:01000060) such as... | depth 5 m | reverse complement strand
CCCTCGTTTCCTCAAGTTCGGAGTCGAGTCAACCCCCACCACCGGCGAAGAGGCCAACGCCGCCAGCTTAAAAGTTTCCACGGCCCTGGCCAAACGCCCTATTCGCGTCACCGCTAGTGAGTGGGCAGTCGCTTTCACAAAAGCGGAAAACTTTTGGCACGCCAACGCTCGCAGAGGCGCGGATAAGTTCCTCTCCCTGCCGTGCGGCCCCCGACTTCGGTACCACTCATGGTACAGCGGCAAGGCGGACGACCCTGATATTGTGGATATATTACTTCTTCATGATATATGTGAAGCGGGGGGGTGTTTGAGCGATTTAGGCGTGGCACTATCGAGACGCGGGTACCGAGTTTGGGCGCCGGATTGCAGAGGGCACGGCGACTCCGACCACTCGCTTCCTTACTCGTACACAACGTTGATAGAGGATTTACGGAGTTTCATCGTGGAGCTTGACCTGTACCGAAGGCCTTTGATTGTCGTGGGCTTTGGGTTTGGGTCATCGGTTGCGTTGGCGTTCACCTCCACGTATGAGCAATTAGTCGGGGGTTTGGTGTTGGTGGACCAAGACCCGTGCGCCGCGAGCGACGACCAATACGCGTTTCACCCAACCCAAGCCGCTACGTGTAGAGACGTCCACGGCTTAATCGACCTGTTTTGTAGTAGAGAGCTTCTAGATTTGACTGATATTGACAAAAACGGGCGAAGGGACCCGGTGAAAGCGCTGCCTCGACTCAGATGGGCGATGCGGGACGACCATATTCCAAGCGGTCCGGTCGTCGCTTCGAAGATGGACGAAAGGTGGTGCTTCGAGAAAGGAAACGAAGGACCAAGGGTAAGTAGTGCTACCATATTACAATTACAAGTATCACACCTGCTGACGTACATACCTGACCTAATACGGTTCCTCTGACCCTGACCTATTACCTCTTTCAATCCGCCAGCACTACGCTTCCAAGATCCCACCGACGTGCCCGGTGCGTTTCATTTTTGGGAGCCGCGCGAGGGGCGTGACCGATGCCGCGATAAAAGCGTGTCTTCCCGCCGATGCTGACTTCGCATCGCATAGCGTGCCCGGTGCGTGCTACCGATCGCTAGAAGACCTCCCAAGGGAATCCAGAGACACCCTTCTTGATTGTGTTTTGCAAATGGAAGGAGCTATTACTTTATGCGACGTTTCGAAGCGAACGCCCGAGAAACTGGGCGGCGCGGTAAAAAGTCTTCAGCAGTTTGAAACGATTGAACAGGCCGTGAAGGTTCTTTCGGTCAAGCCTCCGCCCACACCAGAAGCTATAGAGCAGGCACTACGTGACATCAGCCAGGACGACGAAGCCCCTTCCGAGGATGACGAAGACCAAAAGGCGATTCGAAACCGGCAGACGGCGCTCGCGAAGGACGACACGGGGTATTTCGGATTCATGGGGTGAGTTTTGATGGTGTCCTCTCATGACCTGGTCGTGTTGACGCATCAAAGAGTAGTCACCTGTCCGTATGTGTTGGTATTCGCATACACATGAGTGTCATATATCCCAGTGTCTCTCATCAAAAATTCACTGTCACCGCAGCGTGTCCGCGTCGAACAGCGCGTCGATCTTGGCGGTTTCCGCGTGGACTCTTGTCAAAATCTCGCGTCGCAAATTCGCCGCGAACGGTTTCGCATCCTCGTTCACTTTCAAAGCCGCGTCATCCGCCCGACGCTGCGCCTCTGCTTTGATGGTATCTTTCGAGGGCTTCGGAGCCGCGGGGGGAGGCATCGTGTGCGTGAGGGGAGTGGTCACGGGCAGAGTTGTAGAGCACAATGTAGCGAACACTTTTTACCACTTTCGATTTTCCACGTCAAAGTCTTCCTCAAGTTTCGAAGCCGCGTCTGATCTCTCTGCGCCGCAGAACGGCACGCACGTGGCGGCCCGACGGTCGTGGACAGTCGCGTCGGACGTGTGCGATACCTGTGGGGGCAATAGCGATGGGCAAGGGCGGCGCAACAAAGGACTCCAACGCGTGGAAGTCCTTGCAACGCTTCGACGCTTTTCCCAAGGTGAATGAGGATTTCTTCCAAAGGACGTTGAGCGGTGGGGTGATCACGTTGCTCGCGCTGGGTGTGATGTGCGTGTTATTTTTTTCGGAATTAAGGTTGTACCTCACCGTGAACACGGACTACGAGCTGTCTGTTGACTCATCACGGGGCGAGCAAATGCGAATCAACCTGGATGTGAGTTTCCCCAACATGCCGTGTAGTGTCATTTCCCTGGATGTGATGGACGTGTCCGGCGACCAAGAGTTGGACGTGAGCCATCACATCATGAAGCGCCGGTTGAGTGCAAAGGGCACGCCTATTTCACCTGGCGAAAAGGAAGACGTGAACAGCAACAAGATGGATCCGGAGGAAGTCAAGAAAAGGAATGAGAAGAAGGATGGGAAGGATGAAGGCAACGTGACAGCGACAGATGACGCTTCAGTCGCAGAAATTAAATGTGGATCTTGCTACGGCAGCGAGCAAACCCCCGAGCAGTGCTGCAACAGTTGCGAGGAAGTGCGGGAATCGTACCGACTAAAAGGCTGGGCGTTCAGTGACCCGGAACACATAACGCTGTGCCAGGATGAGGGTTTCAGTGAAAATCTAAAGCTTCAAAGCGAAAACAAGGAGGGGTGTAGTATTTACGGGTACCTCGACGTGAACAAAGTTGCGGGAAATTTTCACTTCGCCCCGGGCAAATCCTTCCAGCACGGGAACATGCACGTGCACGACTTGATGCCGTTTCACACGAACAAGTTTGATATGTCCCACACAATAAAAAAGCTATCCTTCGGGGCTGATTTTCCGGGAGTGGTGAACCCGTTAGATAACGTCAAAAGACACATGAGCGGCGACGCGGGGATGTATCAGTACTTTCTAAAGGTTGTGCCGACGGTGTTTGAAGCGAAAGGATCTACGCGGTTCGGGTCACAGAAAACAACTTCCACGAACCAATTCTCGGTCACGGACCACTTCAAATCAGTGGATGCCGGTGAAGGCGCGTACCTGCCCGGGGTGTTCTTCTTTTACGACCTCTCGCCGATCAAAATAACCATGACGGAGCGATTGAAAACGTTTACATCGTTTTTAACCTCCGTCTTCGCGATTGTTGGCGGGGCGTTCGCGGTGAGCGCTATTATCGATTCGTTCGTGTTTCACGGGGGGAAGGCGTTGCGGAAGAAGATCGACCTGGGGAAGCAGGGGTGATACGGACGCGTAGGGGAGTGCGTAGGGGAGCCAGGAGGTGTATACCGATAGGAGTTCTTGTGATTCATTCTCATCACTCATCATCGTTTTTTTTTCTTCTCGTCTTCCAGTCTTGCGAATTCGAAGCCCAACACGCTTTCTACTCGCCCGCGCAACAAGCAACGAGCACACAGAGAAAGAGTCTGCACTTTCTGCGTCCATTTTGTATTCTTGGGACACTGTTTGCTTGTGTGTGTTGTGCATTTTCCGACTACCGAATTTGGCAAACCGAAGCGGGAAAAAAGCGAGTCGATATCTCCAGCTATGGCTCGCAGTTCGGATTATAGTTTGGGAGTTGGAGCGGCAACGTTCTCTCAGTGAACGCCGCGCGCGGAACGCAGCACTCGTGCTACCGACGAGTTCTGCCAGTTCTTCGTGCTGTTCACTTCGGCGAACGTCAACGTTCGATCAAGCGCGTTTGTGTAACCCAAACACAACACACGTCGTATCAGGCAACGACGGCTGATAACAAAACCTCGTGCGGCGACCGGTGTGAGGCGAATCCACCCCTGTTGTCGCGATGCAGAAGGCATCGTCGGACGATGCGCTGCGCAAGCAAGAGGCGCTTACGTACCTCCGTGAGCTCAAGGAGCGTCTGAAGAACAAGAAGGACACGTACGATGAGTTCCTGGAGATCATGAAGGAGTTCAAAGCGCAGAGGTAAGAGCGGTCTGGACTCGAAATGTGCTTTTCTCTTTTGATCGATCACAACCGCCGGGTTGGGGTGTCAATCAACGTCGGGCGTTGTGGATGACACCGCGAACGCGTGTGTTCAAGCCCCACACGGTTCCCTCGATCACCTTCCCCGGTCCGTAACTCACCAAACATCCCCTCCCCACCCACACACAGGATCGACACCGAGGGCGTCATCAAGCGAGTCAAGACGATTTTCAGGGGACACAAAGACCTCATCCTCGGGTTCAACCAGTTCCTGCCAAAGGTACGACGAGTCAGATCTGGGGTTGTTGCGGTGTATGCGCAATACCATAAACACGATACGATGAACGCGATCGATCGCGGGACACCCTTCCCCAACCCTATCCTTTTTTTCGCAGCAGCAAAGCCACGACCCACACCCCAACGCGTGCAATCCCCGCGTCAACTCAGGCGTCCCTCGATAACCCGCCAAGCGAATATCGCGCGTCTCTGTCGCGTTGGCACATCTTGAATTTGAAGGTTTTGAAGAGCCTTTTCTGCAAATAGTCTCAACTGAATACCCACTGACCACTGACCTAAATACCCAAAATACCAAAATCACAGGGCCACGAGATCCGCGTCGAGGATGTGGAGCGCGAGGAGCGCGAGGAGCTGGAGCGTCAGAAGGCTGGCAGCGGTGGCGGCGGCGCTCCCAAACCGCAAGTCGAGTTCGTGCACGCGATTTCGTACGTGAACAAGATCAAAACGCGGTTTTCCAACGACGAATCCGTGTACAAAGCGTTCCTCGAAATCCTAAACATGTACCGCAAGAATTTGAAATCGATATCGCAGGTGTACGAAGAGGTCGCACAGCTGTTCAAATCGCACAACGACTTGCTCGAGGAGTTTACGTACTTCCTGCCTGACTTCTCCACGCCCGCGGTGGGGAAGAAGGGCGCGATGGGGAGGGGAAAAGGTAAGGGCGTGCTCGGGGCGAACAAGCGCAAAGGCAAAGGCATGGATCAAGGGTACGTGGAGATGCCTCCTGAGGAGAAGAAGACCGCGGCATCGCTCGCTAAAGAGCTGGCTTTCTTCGAGAAGGTCAAGCAGCGGTTGAAGAACAGAGACGCGTATAACGAGCTCGTCAAGTGTTTGAACATCTTCAACTCAGAGGTTATTTCGAAAATGGAACTGCAGGCGCTCGTTTGGGACATTCTCGGGAAGTACCCCGAGTTGCACGCCGGGTTCAGCGATTTCCTCGCCCGGTGCGAGCACATGGACTTTGAGTTCGTGGAAGGTTCGGGCAAGGGGCCCAAGGATGGCAAGCTGTCGCAAAAGGAAATGCAGAAGATGAAGGTTATGAGCGCGCGGGAGAAGTTCTTGAGCAAGCCCATTTCGGAGCTGGATTTGACGAGCTGCGAACGCTGCGGTCCGAGCTACAGATTGTTACCCGCGAACTTCCCCAAGGCCCCGGCGTCCTCCCGAACGCCTTTGCACATCGCGCACCTGAACGACAACTGGGTTTCCGTCACTTCAGGCTCCGAGGACTACTCGTTCAAAGCCATGCGCAAGAACCAGTACGAAGAAGCGTTGTTCCGGTGCGAGGACGACCGGTTCGAACTCGACATGGTACTTGAAACCACGAAAGTAACCATCGAAGCCCTGGAGCCGGTGCTCGTGAAGATCAAGGAGATGAGTCCTGAGGAGCTCATTACGTATAGGTTGGCGGAAGGGGAGTTGACTGCTATTCACTTGAGAAGCATCGAGCGCCTGTACGGCATCGGCACGGATCAAGGATCTGACATCAGGCGCATGATTCAAGACTACCCAGCGGTCACGGCGCCGATCGTTGTGGACCGCTTGAAGGAAAAGGAAATCGAGTGGCAGAAGGTAAAGGTGGAAGTCGCACCAATCTGGGTGGACGTTTATGAAAAGAACTACAACAAAAGTTTGGACCACAGGAGCTTTTACTTCAAGCAGACGGATAAAAAGGCGCTGTCGCAAAAAGGCATGACGACGGAAATCAAGGAAGCGAGTGATAAGAAAAAACTGAGCGACAGCGCGGTGAAAAGCGGCGGAGTGCTTGGAGCGGTTGATGAGAACGGCATGCCTCAGCACGACCTTACCTTCATCTACGACGACCGGAGCGTGCACGACGACGTGTACGCCGTGCTGAAGTTCTCATCAAGGGAGATGGTCAACGCCGACGCGGCGGAGAAGATTTTGAAATCGTACCGAGAAGTCGTCGAGCCGTTCTTCGCGATTACTCGAGCCGACCCGGAAGGGGACTACGTGGACGACGCCGCGGAGCGCGCGGCTGAGGAGGCCAAGAAGGTCCCGGAGGAATCCGAAGAGGACGTGGAGATGGACGAAGAAGAGGGGGAGGGTGATGGTGAAGACGAAAAGAAACAACACGAATCGGGCGACGACCAAGAAGAGGAAGAAAAGGAAGCTAAGAAGAACTCCGACGGCTCAGACGACGAGGAAGAGGCGCCCGCCGTCGCCAAGAAGCGCAAGGGCGGCGCCAAGGGCGGCGCGAAGAAGAAACCCAAGAAGGAAGAGAGTGAGAGTGATGTCGAGGTTGAAGAAGAAGATGACGAGGAAGAGAAGCTGTACGCGGCATGTACTCCCGCTTCTGGAATCGTCGAGGTACCGGGAGGGTCGCAAAAATCTTCAGCCACCGATGTTCACCCGCTGGACAAAACCGACGGCAACCGCATGTTCTACGGCCACGACGGGTACTACGTGCTGTTCCGGTTGCACCAGCACCTGTACGAGCGGTTGGCGGTTGCCCGTCAATCAGCCGCCTCAATGTCACGGCAGTTTGGCCAGAAAGCCGAACCCGAAGCGACTCGCCGCAAAAAAGAAACGGAGATTCACGATGACTTTTTGCGGCTGTTCTTCAAGCTGCTAAACGGGAAAGTCGAAGCGTCGACGTTCGAGGACGATTGCCGCATGTTGTTAGGTGCTAACAGTTACGTGTTATTCACGCTTGACAAGCTCGTGTTCAAGATCGTGAAGCAGATCCAGGCGCTGGCTACCGATGAGATTGCTGTTAAATTGACGAGCTTGGCGGAGTACGAAAAGTCGAGGGGGACTTCCCGGTTCGACGAGAGCGTGTACCACGCCAACGCGAGCGTTTTGTTGACGGACGAATCTTGCTACCGGTTCAGTTCGCTGGACGGCGGCAAGTCGTTGGGGTTCCGCTTGATGGAAAGCACACTGGATAAGAGTGACCTTCCAGCCGGTGGCACAATGGAAGCGCAGTTCCACGAGTACCTGGAAGGGTTCCTGCACGTCGCCGCGGCAGAGGATGAGGACGACGCCACGATGCCGTGGCACGACCTTTCCGAACGCCCGGAGGTTTACTTGCCGAGGTCGAAGGTTATTGCGGGATTTGAATCCGGAGATCAGGGCTCAACTCAGATCTTCAACTCCCTGGAGTGCAAGATAAGTTGCGGCAACAGTAAGGTGTCGTACGTGCTTGATACGGAGGACGTGTTCCACCGCATGACTGGTACGGGAGCAGGCAAGGGAAACGGGCGGGGGAAAACAGGCAAAGCGAAAGTGGACGCGAAGGCTGTTAAAAAGGGTGAAAAGTTTCACGCCTGGCTCGCTGAAAAGTTCGCGGCGATGCCCCCCCCGGAAGACGAAGCCACGAAGAAAGCGAAAGCAGAGGCGGAGGCGATTCCCGATTTCGCCACCGCAGCCGCGGCGGCGATGATGACTGGGCTGGAGGGCATGGCGGGAGATGCCGAGGAAGGAGCGGAGGAAGAAGAGGGACAAGAGGATGAGGAGGCTGACGAAGACGTCGCCGCGGATGAGCAGATGGAAGACGCGGACGGGGGCGAACAATGATTGATAGATTTGATATAAGCAACATCTCTTTGAGAGTTGAGTCGTAATGTGTTTAAGGCTTAATCTTCAGTTATTTATACACCTTCTATACCCCTTACGCCCCTACCACTAACCCCGCCGGACCGGTGTTGACGTTCGTCACTAAAGGCTTGAACCCAAGTTCCTCCACCGGGATTCCAAACTCGTTCAGCTTCGCTTCGTAAACTCGGATCAAGTCGTTGTGCGCTTTACTTACTTTCTGCACGTCGTACTGCAGTGCCTTTATCAACTGGTTCTTGCTGTCCATCACTTGGTCGAGTTTCTTGCTGACTAGGGCTAACGTCGAAGGGTCCAAATTAGACGCAGAAAGCACTTCGCCCAATTGCGCTTCCTTCTTTTCTAACTCATCCCCGAGCGCTTCGAGTTTCCTCTCCAACACCAGGTTCTTCAGCCCGCTCTTTTGTTGCACGTCGAATATAGCCTTTTCGAACTTCTGATGCAGCGAATCCCTCTCCTGCTCAACTTTCGCGAACCGCTGCATCTGCACTTCGTGCTCCCACTCCACGTTGCGTCTGCTTTTTTCGCTTTCGGCTAATCGAATCTTCGTGTTCTGCAACGAAACCTTGTTCTTCTCAAAGTTCGCGAGCTGTTTGCGTAGGTCGTCCACTTCTCGGAGTGCCATTGAAAGCGGCTCACTCAACCGTTTGTTCTCCCGTGAGATCTCAAACATCAACCGGTCATTCGTCGCCTCCTTGGCTTTCATCTCGCTCACGTCTTCCTTCAGGGTTTTTATCAAATCAAGATTGTTATGCGTAACGTCGTTGTAATAAGTCTTGATCTCGCCAAACGCGGATTCGTGTTTTTTCATCAGGGCGTTGATGTGCGTGTTTTTGCGCTCCTCGACTTCGTGGATCTCGTGTCGTCTTTGGTGCTCCAACGTATCTCTCAACGTCTTCTGCTTCTTCTCGTACTGGAGTTTTAACTCTTCCGCGTTTTGCTCGAATTCAGATCGCAATTTAGTAATTTCTTTAGCGTGATCCAGTTTTAAAGATCTTACAACATCTTCGTGCGCCAGCTCTTGTTCCTTCATTTGCAGTTTGAAACTTCGCTTGTCTTCTGATAAACTTCCACTTCGCTTTCTGAAGTCGTCTGCTTGCGTTTTCAGCGCTAGTTCCGCGTCGGTTTTCAATTGCGTCACATCAGATCCATGCTCGTAAAGTAAATGCTTCACTTTTTGCTTATAAACCTTGATCTCGACTCTGTGCCTTTCCTCGGCTTCTTCTAAATCCCTGTCTTTAACACGTAACAGCGCTTTGCTCTCCTCCAGCTCCTTCTTCGTTATACTCCAAAAGTCGTCGATCTTATCACGCTCCAGCTGCGCGTAGTTCCTGTCCTCAGTGGACTTGTCATGGGCAGTTTGCAACGCCGCGAGCTTGGCGCTGAGCTCCTCGATCAACGCAGCATCGGACCCGGCGTCGGGATCAGCCTATAAGGTACAGAGTGAAGGTAGTAAAGAGAGTCAGGGAGTATGTTTGAGTGCGTGGATGGATGGGTGGGGGTCGTGGGTCTCAAAGTCCTCCATAACCTGCGTCCGCGTGCACCGATTGGAGGATGTGCCATTCCGGGTGCAATGAGTTCCAAAATTGGGTCACTTGTCTTTAGACCCGCACGGCACGGGACATAACACGCACCTTCTTGGCCTTCTTGGCGCCGCCCTTGGGCGCCATGTCACGAGCTTCGGACCGCGGTGGGCGCAGGACGCGAAGAGACGTGCGGCGCTCCGAACGGAGTGGCGCGGAAGCGCGCGGAAGCGAGCCGTCGCCGCTTGAAGACGGGATTGGTCAATTCGTTCCCCCTCGTCACGCGAATCCTGGAATCTCGACCCAAGCTCAGTGCTCAGAAAGACAGTTGTCAACTTTCTATCACGTCACAACCGAGTGCGCAGGATGGCCACGCTCACGTCTTGTCACGCGACGACACGTCCGCGCGTGGTCACGTTTGCGCGGCGGCGCGTCTCGCGAGTGGCGGCACCTCGCCGCGCCCCCGCCCGGCGCCGTCTCGCCGCGACCGGCCGTGATGATGGTTCGCCTAATCGCGATGAGAAAAAAGGCACCTTGAGCGCTCTTGATTCCATCTTAGGAGGGACGAGCGGTGCCCAAGGTGAACCGAAACCCCGGACGACGACGGACATGAACGAGATGTATTTGGAGAAGGAAAACACCGAGGCTGATGAAGTGTCCGATGTGCGACCTGATGAACCCTCAAGCCTCGAGAACTACCCACCTCCTGAAGGTTGGCCGATTTGGTTCTCTCCCCTCTCGCCCGTGTACGACGTGCCGACGGTTGCGCCGAAAGCAGCGTACCTAATTGCCTTGGTGCACGCTTTCGTTTTCCTCAGTGACTACTTCCTATACAAAACCGGCGCTGGGAACGGCGGGGATTTATTTCTGCAGCTAGCGGCGGTGGATGATGCGCTTATTAACGGCGGTCAGTGGCTCCGGCCGTGGAGCGCGGCGTTCGTGGACTACGGCGTGGTTCAATTCGCCACGTCGACACTAGCTTTAGTTACTATTGGCGCTGAGATTGAAGCGTTATTTGGGAGTGCTGTATTCGCGACGATATACATATGCAGCAGCACAGCGGGTGTGCTCTCCGTAACTGCATTCGATGCGAACACCCATTTAACCGTAGGGGGATCCAACGCGATTTTTGGAATATTCGGCGCCATAGCCGCGTACTCGGCGGTCAACGCAGAACCGGAATGGAACCCCAATGGAGTAGCGTACAGAGCGCTGCAGATGATAGCCTTCGGCACCGCATTAGGGTGGATCGCGGGCCTCCCTACGTTAGGCAACGAACACGTGGTGTCAAATTTCGGCCACTCCACGGCGTTCACCGTCGGCGCGGCGATGGCTTATTTTGGGGGCGCGCCTTTGTGGGTGAGTTTGGACGGCGAGAAGATTGAGAAAAGGGCGAGGGTCGATGCGCTGCGCCCGGGTGAGAACAAGAACCCTTCATCGTCTCTTCTGAAGTTACCTTTGACGGACATCTTGGGTGATAAAAAAGATAAAACGTACATAGGGCTTGGGGTGGCCAGCGGGTTACTCGCCGCGGAATCGGTGTTAGTTTTGGTTCGACGGATGATGGATTCGCAATGACCTGTACAAGTAGTCAGTGCAAGTAATTAAAACGAATTACGAGCATCCGCACATCAAGGTACCCTAGACTTACCCGCCCTTCTCCCTGCTCTTTCTGCTCTGAGCTCATCCTCCAGGTCCTGGATCCGCCAATACGCATCCGCCGCGGCTTTTTCCATTTTTTCCGCCAACGTCGCCGCTGCTGCTTTCATCTCTTCCGTCTCTTCAAGCGCCTTTTTAGTCTCCTCCCTCGCCTGCTCCAACCTCACCTCCCGCACGACAACCTCGCCCCTTAAGAAATTGTCACTCGCGCAGATCACTTCTAGTTCTTGTTTATGCGTCGCGGATATTTTCAGAGCTGACTCGCATTGAGACTCGAGGTGCTCAAGGGACGCAACCGCTTCGCTTCGCGCAACCTCGGCCGTTACTATTTGTTTCTCAGCGGCCACTAATGCGTTCTCCGCCTCTCGTCTGTGTGTCTGTTCACTCTCCAGCTCCGAACACACCTTGGTCCGTTCGGATTTATCGATTAAAGACTGTGACGTGAGCTGCTCGATTGTTCGATTCAAAGCCTTCACAGTCTCCATGGATTGCAGCGATTGTTTGTCCGACGCGGCGTTCCGTTCTCGCGCCGCCGCCGCGTCCACCGCAAACGCCTGCGCTTTCTTTCGCAAAGCGGCGGCGTGCTTTTCGCTTTCGTGCAGTTTATGTGTCAGATCATCTGTGCTCCTTTTTAAACGCGCCTCGTCAGCATTTTTTTATAGCTGCCTTCTCCTCAGCACGCACAACGCGTCCCCGCGTCTCTTCAAGACACGAGGTTGTTGCAGTAAGTGTCGCGGCAACGGACGCGAGCGATTCTTTTATCGATTTCGAAATCGCGTTCGCGTCGTCGCGCTCTAACTCAGCCTTCGCCGCCTTTGCCTTTTCCTCAGTTGCCGTCTCTCTCGCGTCCGTCGCGTCAACTATAGCCTCCGATAGCGCCGTTTTGCATTCGTCATGTATATTCCGCAGCGCCTCTGCCTCCACGTCGGCGATGCGCGCTCTTTCGAGGGCGATGTCCAACGCTGCCGCTCGCGCCGCGGCGTTTGCTTTGGCGTCGTCTGCAGCGCGCTCCGCGGCTTCAACGACCTTGACATGACTCACTTCTGCGGCTTTAGCGCAACTTTTGGTTTCCACAGCCTCACATCTCGCCAAGCGAACGCGTCCAGCTGACGCGGTGAGCTGCACGACTATGTCGTACGTCGAGTGGTTGAGTTCTTCAAACACACTCGACTCAATCTTCGTCTCGGCGTCTGTAGAAGAAATCCCGGGCTTCGACGCGTCGCGCTTTTCTTTTGCCGCGACCGAATTTTTAATCTCAGAAATCTCAGTGGTGAGGTTTACAACGCGTGTCGTCGCCAGCTGCGTTTCCGCCTGCGCCGCGTCCGCGTGTGCTGCCGCTATCGCCGCTGTGACGCGCGCGACACGCTCCAAACGTTTACTCTTCTCTAGAAACTTGTTTGCCTCGATGCACTCTGTTTGCGCCGACGTCGCTTCAGCGCGTGCGTTTCCCAGCTCGCGCTTTCAATTTTGTATTTTCAGTGTGTGCGTATTTTGTACCTCTTTCGCTTCCTTTTGTATCTGTTCATTCCGAGTATCTGCCGCTGATCCTGTAACCGAGAGTACGGTGGCGAGCGCTTCGGTTGCGCGATTGGCGTTTTTCAACTTTTCGAGAGTAGCGACTCGAGCATCTTCAGAAGTTTTTACTTGCGCTTCCAACTCCTTCAGCGCGCATTCCGTTTGGTTTTGAATCTTTGCCTGACGTACGATTTGCACTTCAGCCTCTATCAGTCGTGTCGTGACCCTATTTTCCTCAACTTTTTGTTTCGTTTCGTGTTCGTTGCGCGCTTTGTTGGACGCCGATGCTTTGTCACGTTCCACCGCATGCAAATTTCGTTCACGACGAAGTAAGCTTTCCATTCTTTGCGCTCTTACCTCCAGCTCATCGCGCTCCCTAAGTGCTGCGGCACACGCGTCCCTCGCATCCACCACCTACGCACACAGCAATGACCTTCGCTCAACCTCCGCGACGTACTTGGCGTCCACGCGTGTGCGTGAGGCTAGCAATGCTAAATGTGTTGCCTTCAAGCGACGATTGGACGCTTGGAGGGCGATGGAGGTGTCGACCGCGACGTCGCGTGGAACCCTCGCGGAGGCGCAGCGGCGAGTTTTGTGGTTTGGTGGTGTGTTGTGGGTGTGTGGGTGGATGGAGGGGAGCGACACGCCCCCGTCCTCCGATGGGCGCGCCATCCCTGGGCGCTCCTCGATGTGTCGTTGCTTGTGCCAAAACGAAAAAAAAAACGCACGCTCCAAGAATCCGTTTTCGGCTCGCCTGGTTGATCGTCCACGTGGCTGGATAAGAGCAGTTTCCCTCTTCGCTCGCTCATCCCCCCTACCGCCACACTCTGTGACACAGCGCACCATGTTCGCTGTGCAGACGACCCATGTTGCTGTCGCGCGTCCCGGCGCGCGCGTTGGTACTCGCCGCAGTTCTCACGGGCGTCTCTCCGCCGTTCAAGTCCGCGCCGGACACAACGAACAGAGCGCCGTGGATCGCAAAAACAAAGGTGGTGCTCATGATGATGTCGATGGAGTCCACATCACCTCCACCAACCCCACCCGAAGAGCCACTTTGGTGGGTTTAGCGTCCGTCGCTGCCACGCTCGCATTGGAATTAAACACCCCCCTCGCCTCCGCCATCGGGTTCACCAAGGAGCTGAAGAAGAAAGACGTGAGCGAGGATGATTACTTGCAATCGCAAGCGTTCGACTTCAGAGGCGCGCCGCACGACGGCGTCAAGTTTTACGACCTTCAAAAAGGCCAGGGCGACGTTTTGGAGGCAGGAAAGACCGCAGTTGTACACTACACGTGTAGGTATAGAGGCTTGACTGCAGTATCAAGCAGAGAAGCACGAACGCTAGGAGGCAACCGAACCGTAGCGGAGCCGTTAGAGTTCAAGTTTGGAAAATTACCTTCTGAATATGCGAAGCCTTTGATTCGCAAAACTGTGGTCGGCATCGGCGCGGAGGTGAGAATCGACCCTGAGTTACGAGAGCTCTACGTCGTCAACACCGTGTTCGACGGCCCCGCCGCGAAAGCAGGGGTCAAGGCACAAGACACCATCGTGAGCATCGACGGGGTTGGGGATCTGTTGAACGTGCCCATTGCCGAAATTGGTTCGTTGCTGCAAGGCGACGCCGGGACCGACGTAATCCTGGAAGTGCGAAAAAAAGGAACCGACGCGCCGCCCGAGAAAATAACTTTAACCAGAGAGGCCACAGCGGTGGTGCCGAAAAAGCGAGTCGCGGACGTAGAGGGCGGCGGCGGGCTGTTCACCGGGGAAGGGGCGCCAAAACCGCCCCCCTTGGTGTACGTCCCGGAAGCACTTAAGGGGATGAAAGTCGGGGGACGGCGGAACATCGTTGTCCCAGCCGACGTGGGGTACGCCGACGTCGGCGAGGGCGAGATTCCCCCGGGCGCGACGTTCAAGTTGGAAGTGGAACTGTTAGAACTCAGAGGATAGATTATGGAATATGCGACGTATACGACGCTGTGGTCGTAATAGGACGAGTTGTGAAGGTAAGAGAGAGGTAGACGCTTGTGATGTCTTTTTACACACGAATTCTCAGACTTTTTGCCTCTGCTATTTTTAAATGCATTCCGATGTTAGCGCGAGTCCTCTCCCCCTTCCCTCACAGAGCGGGCGAGCGATGTCGTCGTCGCCCGTGGAGCGTGGTTTACTGGCGGAGTACGACTCGGATGTCGTGTCGCCGGGACGGTCGCGCGTCGCGTCGCGACGTTTGGCTCGCGCGGCAGCCTCAAGCCGGGGTTCTAGGGACGACCCGCTTGTGCGTGAAGCCCGGTCGCGCGAATCCACACGAGCCCGACGCGGCGCGACGAAAGCAGCAAAAGGCGGGATCGTCACCCTCGGTAGATTCGTAAACAACAACGCCGGGTACTTCCCGCTGTTACTTTACGCAAGCTGGGTGCCGTACATCCTGTACCGAGGTGTGCTACCCGAGGGCCCGTTTTCGAACGGCGCGGGTGGCATTTTAGAATGGCTGCGGTGGAGCGTGTCCTTCGCCGTGAACGTCTGGCCGTATTTCGCCTCGTTCATCAAAACCGCGACGTTCTTGGTGCTGATAGTGCCGGTGAGCATCTTATTAGGGGTGTTGCTTCACGCGAACAGAGCCGAGCTAAGCGCGCTGAGTGTACTTTTCCAAAAGCGAATGGAAAAACAACGACGCAAGTTGAAACCGGGCTGGCTAAAGCGACGCTTCCGCCGCTTCGGACACGAGGTCGTGTCGTTCCCTAGTACGTTAGCGGAATCGTTGGGGCATGCCCTGGTACCAGGAGGGTGGATACACACCGTCGTCGTCGTAGCCACGGAAGAGGTTGTTTCCTATCCCGTGAAAGTGGGCGCCGCAATTGTGGATGGAGTGAAAAAACTTTTGGAAAGATTAGCAAAAGCAGACGCCTCTGGCGTGGTCCGCGACGTGGTGTGGGAACTCATAGAGTTCCCCACGATTCTCGCCGCCGCGATGGCACCGTATCTCACGGAGCTTGGGCCTACGTTCACCACGTTAGCGGAATTAATCGTGGGACCCGCGCCGTTGAAAGGACACGGCGTTCCCGACCTCAAGGCGTTTGTCGCGGAGGATATTGGAGAAGAGAAAAGCGCATTCGACGCACGCGGTGGTTCCTCTCGGGATTCTGCTGACCCCTCTGCCGGGTTTGGCTTCCCCGGGTTCGGATTTCTTTTCACAGGGTTCGGGATGGGCGATGTCAGTAACCGAAAGCTGGAGCGCGTCGAGGAAGAGGCGGAGGAGGAGGAGACGGAAATCACGCAATCAGACGCGGAAAGAGCGCCCCGACGGAACAAACCGCAGGTCACGGTGTAGTCGTGATGGGTAGGACTAATAGTGATGAGAAGTGTACAAGTGACAGTGAAGGTGTACTTAGAGGTGTACTTACGATGTCCGTAAGAAAAAAAAACTAATAGGGATTTAATATATCAATAGCGACTTAGCCGATTACTCTTTAGCAGTAGTACTACTTAGTCCTACTACTACTGTCTTCATCCTCATTACTCGGTTCTGGACATTTCTCCGCCGCGTCCATGAACGCCACCACCACGGCTATGTCATCCATCTTCCCCCCCACTAACACCTTGCCTTTCGCTTTCTCCCACCACTCCACGTCGTACCCGTTGTTCCGCGCCTCCTTGGTGAATGGCGAGTCGTACTCCTCGTCCACCGAGTGCTCAAACGCCAGCGTCGCGATTGTTTCAGCGGTCGCTTGAGCGTCCTTCCCGTCGTCTACGCATTGCTTACACACCTCAGCAACCTCCGCGTACGCCACGTTATCCCACAGTCCGTCGCTGCCCATGACCAAGATATCGCCAGGCTGACACAGCACTTCACTGGACTGCACGTCCTGCGCGCCGTCGCTCTCGGGGTAAAACTCGAGGCACCCCAGTTGGAACGGACAGTTGAACTCGTGCTGCTGCGACGGCGTGTTGAATTCGTTTTTGCCGTTTCTGGCCACCATGGCGCCTGCGTCTCCCAGGTTGCCTATTTTTAAACTCGCTGTGATACCGTCTAGAATCGCAACGCACGCCGTGGCACTACCCACCACCTTGGTTCGGTCGTGCGCTTCCGCGATTACGGTTTTCGGATCGAGCGCGCCCATCAGCACCGCCGCGGCGCTCCTTTCCGCGAACTGGTTGGAGTAAGCACTAGGGTCCACGCCCTCATCCGCCCATCCCCCAACGCCATCCATCACCCCGAACGCGCCGTTGTCCCTTAACACGAAACACGCATCCTCGCCGCCTTTCTCCGCTTTGTCAGGATGGGGGACCAGCACGGCGCCGGATGAAAGGATGCCGAGTGGGACCGATGGGACATCAGGGGGAGTGGTTGTTACCGACGCGGTCGATTCTGAACCGCCCCGAGTTTCACTGGTTTTATCCCCTACATTCATACTCGTACTGGTACTGGACGTACTCGCATCCGTGTCGTCACCAGAGACCGCGGCAAAGCGTCGGAGTCCGTGCCGTTGGGAAATCTTATTTTTGTCCCGGGACGCACCGAAACCACCCCAACGCGTCCCCGGGACGCGGTGTGAACACCCACGGACCAAACTCTTGGCGAGCGCCACGTTCGCGCGCATTAGCGTCGTCGACGCCGTCGCCATGGCGGAAGCGTGGGGGGAGATGGAGGATGCGCTGATAGACAGTGCGCCCCAAGTTGTGGTCCGAACCAGCGTATCTTCATCAGATATGGCTGGTTTCGCGTTTCGAGGCAAAAACTCCGAAGTTTCGGCACTCCCGAGGCGATTTGCAACCCTTCCTCCGTTCTCCACTCCACAGATCGTCATTCGCGCACTGCGCGTGTCCCCGGGATGCCTTCCGCGGCACCTCCCGGGACGAACCCCGAGGTGATGTCCCGGTCGTTAAGTGGGATGTCCGAGGGACGCGACAGGGCATCGTCACGCCCCGCGGCCTGTACAAATCGGCATCGAAATCGATGGAGCGTCTCTTCCGCAATCAGAGTAATGGCCCTCATTACCCTCGTTGCGTTGGTACACACCGTGGCCGGTGTTAGTGACGGTGACATGCTGGGTAGCAGCGACGAGCAAATTGCGTTGAAAGCGAGTGAACAAAGCGGAGGGGACGTTGCAGATACTCGTTGGGACGGCGGAGGGAACATCGAGGTGCATGGAAGTGGGGACGGTGATGAAAAAAAACATCACTCTCCATCCTTCGCCGTGTACCGCATGCTGGGCAACGACATGTGGCCGCTACAGGGCGTGGGCCAAATACGACGAAACAGTGTATTTGCAGCCAAGTATGAGAATAAACCTCCACCTAACGTACCTGTGTTTTGGATCATCAACCGAATCGTCAACGCGACGGAGCGATTGCTTTTGATTGACGAGCTGAAAAACGCGGGGGTCGAGGAAAATAAAATCCTGCACGTAAACCCGCCATTGTCAGCGGCGGCGTGTTTGATTCCCAAAAACACAAAGGGAAATACTAAAGAAATTATGTCCTCTCTTCTTCTGCTCGCGCAGGCGCAGAACAGCGTGCGGAACGCCGCTGTGGCGCACGCGTTGGCGAATGGATTCGATTGGGTTTTGCCGCTTGATGGAAATCAATTCGTTCCGAGCGATTTTTACAAAGTAATGAGCGATTCATTGACCGCCGCAGATGAAAAAAACCGAGTCGCGATGCTGATTCCCATGTTGCGAGTGCGTGAGGAGCAGGTACTTGAAGTATACAACGACGAGACCGATTTCAAAAAAATCGCGCAGAATCACTTAAGAGACGAAGGCAAGTTTACGATCAGCGAACCTCAACTCGCGGTGCATTCGTCAAACGCAAAAAACCGAAACTTCGAGTTCGACGACAACGCGACGTACGGGAAGGGCAACAAAGCCGGATTGTTACGACAGCTGTGTCCTTATTCTAAAACGACGATGACTTCTAATGCTGACCATCAATCCGATGGCCACTGCTGCGAGTTGGTGCAGATGAAGTTGCGACAACAGGGCGACGCGTTTTACTACGGCGGCGAGCTTGATTTGAAAAAGTACGTTCAACGCACGAACAAAAAAAAAGAATTATCAGACGACGCGTTGACTGAATTAACCCTCGATTCCGCTGGTAAATTGTTTGGCCATTGTGGCGCAACCGTTCGGTTGTTCAACTATCCCCCGGAGGATTTAACCCTGACACAGGAGAAGATTGCGACTAGTGTTTTGACCAGAGCGAAAACGCGGGACACGGCGAGCGCTGTGTTTGAAAAGTACTTGACTTCTTATTTTAGAAATGTCGATTCGCCGTCGGACACTACCTGCGCCTCGGTGGACATGACACGCGTCACGTTGACCGTTTCCGACCCTGATACTACTACGCAAGTACAGGCGCAGGCCATGACAAATGAAATGCGCAAAGTGAAGCAAGCGGTGATTGACTGGGATAAAAAGAAAACTCCGCGACTGAAGACGAGACCAAAAAACGAAAACGAAAATCAAGTCGTCTCGAGTGACGAACAAGTCGACAGTACTCTCCGTACTGATACGATTTCGGTGGAAGCTCCGCGAAAAATGGATAAAGCGGTGGTGATGACAAATAGTGGCTCCGAGTTGGGAAGCGGAACGATGTCACGACTAAATACGCGAACGAACCGGGATGATCAACAACAATCCGTTTGGCGATTGATGGCGACTGGTGCTTTTTATTTCCTCGGAGCGCAGGGTTTTTGCGCCGCGTGCGTCATGGTGGTTCGGCGAATGAGAAGAAGGCGAATGAGAGGAGTGAGTCATTAGAATACATTTAGACTTTATATCTTTAGATATTAATACAACCTATAGCAATTGTTTCCTCATGGTCAGGACAAAGTTGTTGGCGGGCATTTCGGTTATTTCGGCGTTACCAAAACCAAAAGATTTTCCATTCTCAATAACGCTTTCGATATCACGGTACCCCCACTGTGCCTTTTGTTTCTGGAGCGATTCGTCGAACGTGGCGTTGCCTTCACTGGTGTGCTTTCCATCTCTTTTAAAAGGGCCATATATGAACAACAGACCGTCTTTGCGTAGTAAATCAGATGAGCCTCGCAACGCCCCGAGCGTCGCGGCGAACGGCGAGATGTGCGTCATGTTTATTATCAACACGGACGCGATTTCTTTGTCCGACACTTCCGTGTATAATTCAACAGTCTTCAATACGTTGTCGCTCCAATTAGAGTCCGTCGCGTCGACTACCATCGGCGCCTTGACGTTCGCACAATCCTTCGTGTGGTACAGTACCGCGTCGAAAGACGAGTCATCCAAATCAGTGGGCTGGAACGTGAAGTTTGGAAGTTCGCTCGCGAGATGCGCCGCGTGTTGCCCGGTGCCGCACGCTAGTTCCACTATTATTCCAGGCTTGGAGTCCTTCAACAGGGGCACGAACACTTCAGAGATTGGTACTTTGTTCCTCTCAGCGGCGTTGCTACTCGCGGCTTTGTTGAAGGTTCCGAAATCGTTGGACATCTCGGGAGATTCGGGGCTTGATGATGACGACGCGCGGCAATCGAAGCGGTTGGTGTGCGGCCGTGGTTTTCGGTTCGCCAGGCGGAGGGGAGCACGAGGTACGCGCGACAGGAACGCGGCGGCGGAAAGTCGGCGAAGCAGCGAGGCCATCGGCCGGACGCGCTGACGAGTGGCAAGGTGGAAGCTTCGAAACGAAGTGAAAAAACAACATTGTCAGCAGAACACTGCAGGAGACTGAAGGGGTGAAGCACGTGAGGATCTCTGTCGGACCAATATGCTTGCGTGCTGACGCAGACACGTTATATGCAATTGAAACAACCCCTTGGACTTCCATGCTTGGCACACACCAACTCGCACACGCCGCACGACTCGAGTCGTGCGTTTCACGTGTGAACGCGTTTGCCTGCCGCGGGAAACCTTTCCACTGCGAAGCTGCGGCTCGGTGAACACAGACAAGACCGAGGGGAGGTCTTCAGAATTTCTTTGAACACAATGGCGACGACGCGCCTTTTAGCGCGTCACGCGTCGTTCGCTCACGCGCGCCCCTCCCGCGTCTCCTCTGTCCGCCGCGCGCGCGCGCCCGTCATTGTCACGCGCGCGGTGAGCGATGAGTTTAAGTGCGCAGACGCTCCTGGCGAGGGCAAACGGCGACGACCTGGTGTGGCCCAAAGCACAGACGAAGAGGCCGCGCTCCTACCCACGCCCGGCCCCAATGTGACGAGCAAGGGTGTTCACCCCGAGGACGCGGTGGAGGTTTCGCACGCGTACATGGACACCGAGGCGCCCTTTTCGTCGTGGCCCAAAGCCACGGACGCGCCAGGCGAGGGCAAGCGCCAACCCCCAAAGGTTGCGGAGTTTCCAGATACCGGGGGGAAGCCAGCGCTTGAACCTCCCACGGGAGGGAAAAACACAAAGTGAAAGACACCTGAAGAAAAATAATATAGCATCATGCGTGTGATGGTGCGTGACTAGGGAAGCACTTGGGGGCGAAAGGTTCAAACGATATAAAACCATGTTTAGATACTCAGACGTAGGGGAACAAGGCGAGCAGCTGGAGAGGAGACGAGGGGAGAGAACAGGCTCTCCCCTTCCCGAACGAGAGAAATTAAATTGTCTGTAACATTTCAGGCGTTTTTATTCTATGGCACTTTCTTCGAGTCACAGACCGTCGTCTTAGTTTCTTTCATTGGTGAGTTAATAACTCAAGGCGGTCAACTCTGGGAATCCATTTAAATCCTGGCCTTCGATCGAAACCTCAGCCGCCGCAAAAAGGTGCCGCTGTCGCGTCAGGTGCGATCGCTTCATACGACCCCGCACGGCCGGCCTCTACCCTGCGTAGTGCTTGACCCACCCGCAGTTGTCCCCACCGTTTCCTTGGCGTATCACTTGCGCGAACACGCGACCACACACTCCGCACGTGCCTGCCGAGAGACCAAACCGCTCGGCAGCTTTCGATCTGTGACCAGGGTTAGTTACTGCCCTTTTTATTCCACGATGAGCGTCCCGATGACGGCGAACTTGTTCGCCGCGCTGGACACCAAGAGCAAGAAGAAGAGCAAGGTACGATTTCGTTGCGATCGGTGTGTGGGGAGGAAGGTGGACAAGTCTGTATTTCGAAATCAATCAAGCACACGTCCCGATCGGGAGTCTGACGCACTTCTCGCCCCAACACTCCCTTCCGTTGGCACCTGTGCTTGTTGTCTTTTCTATCATGAGTAGTAATACGCCTCTGACCCACAAAACCCATACATCCACCCCCCATACACAGGAGGAGAAGAAGGAGCGAAAGCTGCGTGAGAAGCAAAAAGAAGCTATGGGTGATTTGCTTGATGAGAAACTGTGGGAAAAGGCGACCAGCGGGGGGGGCGTTTCCTCGTGGGCGGATTGCGACACCGACGACGAGGACGACGGATTCGGCGGCGGCGGCGGAGGTTTGGCTCCACTGCCCGAGGACTTCAAGCCTGCTGGGGGTGCTGACGGGTCGAATGAGGAAAGCGACGAGTCCTCCTCGGACGAAGAGGAGGAGGATGACATGGTCAAGGATGACGACGACGACGACGACGACGACGACGACGACGAGCCGGTGAGAGTTGAAGTGCCTGTCGTGAAAGCACCTGCGGAGCCCGAAAAGCAACTCTCAAAGAAGGAGCAGAAACAGAAAGAGCTGGAGGAGCTTGATGCAGCTTTGGCGGAGCTCGGGGTGGCGGTTGATACTGAAAAGAGTGAAGCACCTAGCACCGGTTGCGAATCAAAAGCGGCGGCGAAGCGGCGCAAGAAAGCGGAGCGCGAGGCGACGGAGGCGAAGGCGGGTATCAAGGCTGAGAAAAAAGAAAAAACTGTCGACGACGCGCCGGTGGAGATCATTGACCCGGCGGAGGCAAAGCGGCGGCTAGCGGCGAAGATGGGCGGGAAGAAGAAAGCGTCTGGTGGAGGGGCTGCCGCGGCGGTTGCGGAAGCCAAGGCCAGAGCCGCGAAGGCGAAGAAGAAGGGTGGCGGAAGTAAGGCGAACCACAACCAGCAACCCGTGTGAGATTTTTTAGAGTGACGAAGAGACACAAGTACCTTTTAAAAAAAGGAGCTCCTTGCGCGCGAAAAGAACACTTCGAGACGACGCGAGGAGCGTCCATTGATTTCGGAATAGTTTGTGATGACAATGAGAGTAATAAAGACAAGTAGATGAGGTATATAGTGTTAGTATCAAGCGCTATAATACCTCTGGATATCTATTCACCTATCACGTCTGCGCTTGGGCCTGTTGTTTCCTCCCCCGGGTCTCCCTCCCCCCGCCTGCCTTAAGCTGTCGCGCTCAAAGTCAGTCATCACCCGCCACGTCCCTTCCGGCAAATCGGATAGTTCCACTGACCCCACTTGCGTCCTCAGTAAGTCCACGACTCGCAACCCAGCGGCGTCGCACACGCGCCTGATTTGTCGGTTTTTACCTTCGCGTAACGTGAATTGGAGAACGTTGGAGTTGTCTTTGTCTCGAGGATCAACAAGTCTTTCAACCACCATGGGCAAAAGCTTCACGCCCTCCAGGGACACGCTTCCGTTGAGTCGTTTCAAAGTTTGATCGGTGACTGGGCGATCTACCGTTACAAGGTACGTCTTGGGGATCTCGTTCCCTCCTATTATGGCCTTCGCTAAAACCCCGTCCTGCGTCAACACCAGCAAACCCCGCGAGTCCTTATCAAGACGCCCGCAAACGTTGAGCTGGGGTTTTTTATTTTCGGATTTCGAAAGCTCGCTGGCTTCCGTGAATTTAGCTCTCGACAGTTCGTCCACCGCATTTCTTTCCGTTATCAACGCACTGGCTTCAACGTCCTCAGGCCGGTCAGGAAGGTTGCTCACCACGCCCACGGGTTTATTCAGAACTATGGTTATTTTACTGCGCAGCCAGTTTTTTCCATTCAAATCGATCAGCTCAATCACCACGTCGGAAAAAGCTTTGTCGCCTTGCTTCGCCAACTCGCCGTCCACCATTACCACGCACCGTTCGATAAGCGTCTCCGCCTCCCTGCGGCTGCACAAACCGCGCCAGGCCATGAGCTTCGCCACGCGTTGTGGCGCATCGCGAGATTCAGCGTCCAATTTATTTTTATCGTGGCCATTGGGCATCCCGAAATCGCCCTCCCCAACGCGTCTCGGCGCAGAGGTGGAGACACCCCTCCGCGCGCTGTCAGCCTCCGCTCTTTGGTCCCAGCACGAACGAGGGGAGGGACGTCCGCCTCGCTTTGTCTCCCCTGCAAGTGAGCCGCTTGGAGATTCCTTTCGCCCACGTCCCCCGGCTTGGCGACCGCCGACCCCACCGCCTCTTCCTCGCCCTCCAGCGCCTCGTGCCCCGCGCCCTCCTCGACTCGCCGAGGCTGCGGCGCGGCACAGACCCGCCGGCCATATTGGCCCGAGGCTGCGGCACGCCGCGAGGACCATCGAACGCATAACGGAGCGCACACAGGTGTGAGAACGAGGTGCTGGGGAGGCATTTATTAGGAACGAAACATGTATGGGGACGAGTGAAACGAAAGTGACCAGGTGAATTTTTTCAACACATCCTCTCTCTACGTCCTCCACAAATCAAACTGCTCCTCCTCCGCCTCTTCCTCCCACCACGTGTTGGTTTTGTACCCGGACCGAAGGAACTGCATCGTCGATCCATCCTCATCCGCCAGCCCCAACGCAATTAGCATCTCTTCCTTCGCTTCGCCGAGCGTAAATCGATCCTCATCTTCGGCGACGCAAACTAATTCACCCGTGTTTTGCTTTACCATGACTTGCCACGGCGCCGGGTATTCCCTGAATATGGCGCCGGAGTAGTTGATCACGAAGGGACTGACGTTGATCGTCCGGGAGTACGCCCGCGTGCGCAAGTAATACACCGGCTTGACCTTGCTCAGAAACCGGTAGTGCATGTCCTTCTCCGGGAACGAGAACAGACCGAGATCAGCTCGGAGCGTATCGAGTTCGTTGTTCAGAAACACGAGCGGCCGTCCGTTTAGTTTTTCGTTCACAAACTTCTCCACGACAGGCAAGTCAATGCAACTCAGGTTGACGATGCAAAACAGATCAGCATCGCCGAACCCCTCGCCCTCGACTTCGTCCTCGCGCGTCCTCAACCCCTTGCCCCCGAACACGTTCCCGATGAATGATCCGACGCTCTCGGTTTTCTGGCCGTCTAAAGTGTTGAGGACGCATCCTTCTGACAGTTCCAAACTGTTCGCGAAGATCTTCTTCGCGCGTCTGTACTCGGGCCCGTCCGGCACCAGCAGCTCGCACGTCTTGCCCGTTTCCTTGTGGATTTTTGAGAACACAGTCAAGGCGTACTGGATGTTCAAGTCGATGTACATGTCGCTCGCGGCTTTGTACGACGCGTCCTCGCCCGGTACGGCGGGGAACTCCACTTCCATCAGCTGTAGCCCGTCGTTCAACCCGTCCGCCACGCTTTGGTATGCGTGGAAGCAGATGTCCTGGTACGAATCAGGGGAGTACACCGGTCTGCCTTCCGCGCGTGATTGCCTGGACTGGACACCAGTGGGCTTCACATCAACGCTGTCGCCGGCGTGTGCGATGGTGGAAGTGCGAGTAGTTCTCATCGCTTTGGTGTTCACGCGCGATCGGCGTGCGACCGCCACGGGGGCGGGGGCGACATTAGCAGAGGCGACGCAGGTCTGCATCGTTCTCTGAGTTCGTGTGTGTTCGGTCGGGCGAAGGGTCACACGTCCAGTGCACAACAAAAGGCGTGCTCACGACGCGGCGCGGTCGGAGAATGAGCGACACTTGTAGTGTCGAGAGGCGTGACGTGTCTCCAGGATGAGGTGGTTGAAGCTATAATCGTTTTCATGCGATCAACGCCGCGTTCATCGGCTATCTCGCGGATCTTCCGATCGCTTTCATCGCACGAGGCAAATTGAAACCAGAGCGGTGACGCAAAAACGTTGCACGCTCTCGTCAGTCTTGGAGTCGCCGGCAGGGCTCGGGTGGGAGGTCGCGTTTCAACGAGGCTTATGAACGCTCGGCACGTCCGCGCGGGAGGCCCTGAGGAGGTTTTGAAGAAGGAAGAGGAGGGTTTAATCACGTTGATGAAGGAACGGGCGGTGGTCAAGTGCCGTACGACGCAAAGGAACTACTACGATTGCGTCAAGGACAGAACCATTTCGATCGTGTGGGCGTGCAGGGAGCAGGCGAACCAAATGAACGAGTGCCTTCACGAGCACACCACGGATGATGTGCTGACTGAGTTGAAGTATCGGTGGGTCAAGGCGGGGAAACCAAGCTTCCATGACAGGGAGAAGATGCCGAAGTTCTAGCGGGTAGGGGTTGGGTTGTAGATTATTGAAGTCGCTTTTGTCAATTGTTTGTTCTGTGAGATCTCATCCCTCTCCCTCTCAGAGTCGAGCGCGTCGAGAGGTCTCATGGCTCGGGTCGGCGGCATGGGGCTCGTCGAGTCCTCGTCGCCGCCCCGGATAGCGTTGACCAAACCTGTGAATCCCAGCCATGTCTCCCCGGAGGTTCGTATGTGGACGCTGGAGGCGATCGCGCAGGCGTTGACGAAAGGGGCACGCACACAACACGACTGTAGTGTTGTCGGCCCGTCTCGACCTTCGAACTTCGACAGCACAGCAGGACATCACAACGTGTGGTATGGTAACTCTTCCGGAGGCCGACGAGGGGAACACCAACAGCAACAACCCGCGGTGACGAGGTGCGACCCGGTTGCCGATTCCGGCAGGACCAGGGGCGATGCAAACACAAAATATAAATGCGTGCACTTCGCGCGAGGTAATTGCGTGGCGGGCGGCGACTGCGCATATCTGCATACCCTCCCCACTGCAATCGACGACGCAACTTTAAGCCTGACGCACGACGTGTTCGGCCGAGAGCGACATGCTAGGGCACGAGAGGACAACGGCGGCGTGGGTAGTTTCGCGAGGAAAGCGCGGACGTTGTTTGTTTATTACGGAGGGGATAGTGCCGGGACAATCGACGGTCATCGATCAAAAGACAAAATCCAGGAGTTGTTACTCAGCAACTTCGGAGAGTGGGGACACGTCGAGGACGTACACGTCATGCCCACGAAATGCATCGCGTTCATCAGGTTCACACACAGAACCAGCGCGGAGTTTGCCAAGGAAGCGATGGCGGGGCAGAGTTTGATTGACTCGAATATGAAAAAGAAAAGAAAAAATGACACTCCCTCTGCTTTATCGGTCCGCTGGGCGAACGACGACCCTTCCGCTGAGGCTATTACCCGTGTGAAGCGCGAACGAGAAGAGCTTACAATCGACGCGGTTCACAGGTATGAAGAGCGGTTGAGTAAGGACCAAAAACTGGCGCGCGATCAATTAAATAATTTACAACACGGAGCGTACCCGGACACGGATGCGCAATATCCCGGCGGCGTCCCTGACTGTTTGCCCATAGAAGAACAGAACGCACCTATTATCTCAACAGCACCCAACATCTACCCCCCACCGCAACCTGGTTTACCAGCGATTGATGACGAGGAGATTGCACGCATCAAAGCGGCCATAGGCATAGGTAGCGCAGTGGCTCGGGAGGATGATGCAAAAATCAAAGACGACTCCGACGATGAGGATGAGTTTGATCCGGATGATTATCCGACGTTCGAGGTCGAGAAAGTTTGAATCAGCAAGTTGTATGAGTATTATGAGTATCATTACATACTCCTACGACACGAACTGTCTTCTCACTGCTTCTCTCATTTTCTGTACCCGTCCCGCGCCGGCGACGACGTGCCCGGCGCGCGCGCGCCTGATGCGCTGCCACCGCAGCACGGGCGTTAAAGTCGGACAGCTGCGCACCGCTAACTCCAGCAAAGTGCTGCCGTACATCTCGTACCCGTGCGTCAGCTCTAGTAACCCGAGGGCTTGTAGAAGTGACGCGCGTGCGGGAAGAACGGTGGTTTCATTTTCGTCCACTCCGGATAATCGGATGGCCCTGTACAACACAGTGCGCGATCTCCACACGCTTTCACGACTCACCGGGACGTCCGATGCGCTTTGAAGGCCTGGATGCAGTCGGTTAGTCACGACCTCACCCACCCGGACCTTCTTCTGCATCTGCGCGTACGAAATCCAGGTCTTTGTGTCGTGTGGGTATTGCTCGAGGTAACCCTCCAGCACCGCCTCCGCAGCCGTAAACTCGCCGGCGTGCCACAACACGAGCGCGGCGCGTGTGTCTGGATGGCGTGTGTCGCGAGAAGTGGTTGCATCGGAAGCATCGGACTCTCGTGGGCATCGGAACGCGGAGCGAGCGCGGACGGGCGGGGTAACGCGCGCGGTGGTTCTCGATGAGGTTGCGCGAGATGTGGAGGGTACATGCGCGGACGCGCGGAGCGCTGCGTGCGAGGGGTACGCGCGCATAGCAATGGCATCGAGGGCGTGTGCTTCAGTCAAAATAAAAACGTCTGGCACGCGCCATTTGCCACGCTGTAACGCTTTATTGCCTTTTCCAAGCCGTGAAAACTCGGAGACGAGGACTGACCGGGGCAGTCCGATGAGCGCTTACGAGTCGGAGCCCGAGTCGGAGTCCGACGCCGAGGCATCTTCGCCAGGCCGTGACCACCTTCATGGTCAAAGCCCTGATTCTTCAGTGGCCAACCAAACCTCCAGGGCGGCGAGAGGCCTTGCCTTTCTCAGACGAGATTTGGCAAGATGCGTGGCGAGCGCTGAACGACTAGATTGCATCCGCCCTGATGCCGGTGGTGCTTCGAAACCAAAATCGCGACGCACTGGTGTGCATGTCAAGACGAAGACCCAACTAAATACCGGTGCCACACCCTCCCTAACTTCAAAATCAGCCACCGCGCGTTTAGCCAAACCCAGCACCTCGTACGGCGCGCGTCTAGAGTCGGGCCTTCGAAACACGAAGAAACGAATCTCTTCGTTGCGGAAGGTAAAGGTTCAGGAAAAACAACGCCGCTTCCTGCACGACGACACCGGGCTGAAACTCCCCACGTTGATGGACCACGAGCAAGCCTCACGAGTGAAACTGCACGATAAGCTGAAAACCGCCAACGAGTGTTCGCGGCGTTTAAATATAAAAACCAGGTACCGAGCGGTGACCCGCGATCGACTGATTTACGTCGAGGCGTTTCCGGTTGAGAAGAAAGAAAAAGAAAACGACGATGAGACTTCTAAAAGGGAAAAGAACTTGAACTCCTCCTCACAACCACCACCTCCTCGTCGTTTGCTATCTGTCACGACGTTTCTGAACAGCGAGCAGCGACTGTGGGCGCAGGCGCACTACCTGGAAACGGACGCGCGGCGAGCGGCGCACACGAGTAAGCGAACGATGCGGCCAGTGACGGAGATCGAGAAAGCGCTGGCGTTGGATGAGGACGAATTTTAGAAGTAGTAGTAGTGAGGTCATAGTCAAGCTCATCGTATATCGTCACGCACAAAAACAAACACATCGCTCACTGCTTCGGCAGCGCCAGAGCTAGCAACGCCCCAACCCGCAAATCTGGAAACTCGTCCCCCAACCGCGCCGCGCGCTCGGCGTCAAGCTCGTACACTTCGCACTCGCTTTGCGCGACTGCGTCTACGATTTGCGTTCTGCGTCGGGCCAGCGCGCGTTCGATTTGACCGCAGAACGCCTCCACTCCAATCGAGGAGTGAATGCCACCTCGGGAGACGACGAAGTGGTCGTTGGATTCTTGACGTCCAGGCGTTCGGCGCCGTACGAGACCGGCGCCTGGCTGCGTGGACCCGGCGGCCAACGTAACTAAAACCTCACCTTCATTGACCATCACGAAGTGTTCCGTGATGTCGAACACGTGTCCTCTGGGGACGTTTCGGGAGACCAACGCATCCGCAACCGCGTGTGCTGCTTTCTCGGTAACCTCACTTTTCTTGCCCCCGAACGCCGCTCGCAAGTTAGACTCAAGCGCTCGAAATCGAGTTTCACGAGAGAGATCTTCTGGCAACTCTCTCAGTAGCGCGCGGTCGTTCGTGCCGCGCATTTTCCGGATCCACGTATCGGAGAAGAAGGTCACTAACCTTAATCGCAGTTCCCTTGGGACGGACGGGTGCCTGTCCAGGAAACACCGCAGGGTGATCATTTTCTCCCTGTACGCCACGCGTCGTCGTGCGGCGGCGCCGTGCGAGTTCACGAGCGCAGCGATAGCCCCTACCAGGTACGCGAACCACGTGCTCCCCACGATCATCACGCACGACGCGACCAAGCGTTCTGGCTGGGTTGCCGCGGCGACGTCGCCGTACCCCACGGTGCTCACCGTCGCGGTGGCCCAGTACAGCGCGGCGACGTACACGTCCCACATCGTGGATTCTTGCCAGGTAAGGTGCTCCGCGGCGATATCACCGTCGGTTTCGATGTCGTTCCTTTCCGCCATGAGCCAGCTGTTTTCGAACCCCTCTACCTGCGCGGTGAAGATGAAGAAGCATGCGCACATGTTTATGACAAACAGAAACTCGCCACACGTTTGGATGAGCCACACGGTGAGGGGGGAAGTCCACGCCTCACCTGTGATTGCCGCCTCCGCGTCACCCACCGTGGCGCCGAACAACTTCCTTAGCCTTGTGAGCAGAAGTAAGCGGAATAGACGAATTTTTGACGTCGCGAGTTGCGCGGCGGTGGCTTGCTCGACGGAGCCCGCGCGCGCGAGCCACAGCGACCACCCGCACTGCACCAAGAGCGGTATGAGCGCCACGCAGTCGCACCGAAACGTTCCGCTTTTGATGTACACCTTGGCGATATCACTGGGGCACAGCACCACGGCGCTTCGTCCTAGCACGTTCGATGACACTAACACGCCGGTCCGGAAGTTCATGATGACTTTGGTCAGGAAAAAGAGCCCGACGCAGAAGTCGATAGTGGCTTCCCAGGGCCACGGATCTGGCCCGCCAAGCCGCGTGGGGGCGTCGAAGGCGACGAAGATCGGGGTGAGGAGCGCGACGTGCGTCAGAGTGAGGAGGAAACTCACCATGGTGAACACCAGGGCGATCACGGAGTCGGGGGCGCACACGAACCGAGAGCATGGGGACGCACGGTGGCCGCGTCGCCGTCTCTTGGCTTCGAGCTCGGAGAAGGTGGTCTCCGGTACCGCCACGGACCTCTGCCAAGACCGAAGCGCGGCTGGCAGATGTCGTGAGTGGTGGCGTGATAGTACCCGTCTCGTTCTCGTTGAGGACGACTGCCTCGGGGCGGGCGTGGCGGGCGCGATGTCAGCGGGTCCACCGCCTTCGTCCTCTGACGCGCTTTCGCTCTCGAAGCCGTCATAGAAGGACAAGTGAGACTCGGCGCGGGAAAGCGAGAGCGACGAACGTATCCGTCTCTCTTCCATGGCATCCAGGAAGGAAACGTCAAAAGACATGTTCAAGGCCATCGTCGCGGTTCCCTTCCCATGTGTTGCGAGCGGCGGCGCGCGGACGAGAGTGGCGCGCGCTCGTCAGACCCGAGAGAAAATAAAAGACGCGGGAAGCTGAAGATTTGAAAATTCCTTCACTCGTGACAAAGTAGTCTAGTCTACGCTCTGCGCCGATAGCGAGCACGCGTCTCCCCACGCGTCTCCTCACCCTATTCGTTCCCAGTGCTATAACTTGAGACTCGATTTATTTTTCATCCCGTCGCTCTTTTTCGGCTTCCCCACCCCAAGCGCGTCCGCTTCCTTGGCTTCCTGTAGCATCGAAAACACCTTCGAGGACTTTGAGAACTCGGATTTGGAGCGCCCACCGGCGGGCGCGGCGGCGAGCATCGCGACCTTCGGAACTTTCCGTGTGAACCCAGCGTCCTCCGCTGCTTTCTCCTTGGCTTCCTTTTCCCGTTCCCTTTTGACCTTGACCCTTTCTTTTTCGTTCCCAACAGCCTTGGCTTTGCGCTTGCGCTTCGCCCGCGCCGCCGCCCTGTCTTCCTTGGTGAGCTCGCCGTCGGCTTTGATATCCCCGGCCGCGCTCCCCCGCATACCGCCCGCGCCCTCACCACCCGCGAACACCTCTTCAGGCGCCTTCGCCGCGTCTCCACTGGACATAACAGGCGCGACTTCCTCAACTTGCAACGCGGGCGCGTCCGTTTTAATCTCGAGCTCCTCAACCGTCGGCCGCGGCGCGAAGTGGAAGTTGGACAACGCGTCGAGTTTGTTTGAAAGCTTGGCAAACAGCGCTCGCGCTTCCACAACTAGCGGTTCCTCCTTGTCCTCCTCCAAGGACTTTCCGGTTTTTTTAAGGTGCTTCTGCGCCACGTAGTCATCCGCGTATATGTCGCCCAAACCCTTTTTGCTTTTCTGGTCGTCTAATTCCGTGAACTGGCGTCTTTTTTTATCGTCGTTCAAACCGGGCTCCACGCGTTCCACGTCGTCGAACCTTTGTTCGACGATCCGGGCTTTGATGATATCCTCCAGCTTAGCGGTCATCTCTTCGGAAACCACCGGGGGAGCTGAGGCGACGTGGTCGAATTCCAAATCCGCTTCGAGGACGGAGTTTTTAGGGCGCTCTGAAGCATTAGCCTCGCCTTTCAGCAGCCACGTCTTTTCGTCAAGCGCCCTCTTTTCCAAAGAACTAATCTGCTTCGCGAGCTTGTCCTGCACCCTTTGAAACGCGGAAGGCGCGTAGTCTTTGCGCGCGGCGAGAGAAGCTGCGGCGATGGCTTCAACGGCTTCCTCTTCCTCTTCACCCTCGTCGTCCTCGTCCATTTCTTCATCCTCCTCCTCTTCGTCTTCAAACCCCCCGTCGTCCGCGTCCTCCTCCGACCCTTCCGCCAACTCGTTCTTAAGCTCCTCCTCCAGTTCAGCACGCAGCGCGTCTTCGTCTTCCTGGTCCAGGGCGTCGAGGTCCTCGTCAGAGCCAGAGCCAGAGCCAGAGCCACCTAACCCTTCCATCTCCCCGCGCTCCATCTCACCGAACACATCCTCCTCCTCGTCGCTGCGCTCGTCTTCGTCTAGTTGTTTTTTACCTCTAGATTTACCGCCGTCTCCAAAAAAGTCGCCAAACATGAGATCCTTGCCCTTCTTCTTTTGGGATTGTTTTTCTTGTTTATTCGACCGTTGAGACGAAGGTCTCTCCACGCCCGCCATCGCCGCGGCGTCGCCGATAAGGTCAGCCATGTCGTCGTCCGAGTCCGAGAACGAGTCGTCAAGATCGTCTGAATCGTCTGAATCTTCCTGCGCGTCAAGCGCGTCGGATTCCGACTCGCTGTCCGAGTCTTCACCGGTATTCGCAGCGGCTCTTTTCTGCTCTCGTCGCTCCAGCTTCGCCAGCCGCAGCTCCTCCTGCTCCTCCGCCTGGAGCGCGAAATCCTCCATCTCGGACAAGCTGAACATGCCGGGATTCTTGAAAATCTTTTTCGTGAGATCGGGTTGTTTTTTGTTTTGCTTTTTCACCCCTTCATCCTCTTCGTCGTCCTCCTCTTCCTCGTCATCCATCGTATCCTCGTCCTCATCAGCCATGTCGTACTCCACGCCTTCCTGGATCTCCTCCCACTCCGGCGTCTCTTCCGAGTCAGACCCCGAGGCTTCTGCGCCTTCGGGAAGCCGCAACAGCCGCTCCACGTCCAACTCGTCGCCGGCGCTCATCACAGGTTTAAGCCGCCGCAGCGCCCCCTTGGCCTTTGCCAACAGCGGTTCGAGCTGCATTTCGATCTGCATCCACACCTGCTCGGCGTCTAACCCGTCTGTGTGCAGCTCGGGCAACGGTAAATCGATTCCCTCCGCCGCTGCACACGACGAGAGCTGCGCGAAAAGCGCCGTGACTGCCCCGCGAGCCGCCGCCGCTCTTTTCTCGTCCTTTGTTAGGAATGCGGTGCCGCCGTGGGTCACTTCCCTGCGAAACGTCTCAAGTGGGTCACCGATGTCGGCAGGCGCCTTGCCAGCACGACGCGCGGGTGCCATCTCGCACAAGTGCCCGCCGTCGCCCTGGCGCTGACACAAGTTGCCCCACAGCGCGAGTGCCCGAGTGAAACAGCCTCCATTTGCAATTATTTTTTGGCTCGTTCAACGCGTCGAGGTTTTCTATCGTGTTTTTCTTCTCATCGCATCGAGCTATTTTTGCCTATTTCAGCGCCTTCCTTCCACCGCGTTCTGTCTCTCAACTCGACGCGCAGCGTAGTCGCTCGTAGTCGTTGCAATGGGTACGTCTCCCCACACACCCGTCCTTCCATCCGCGCCTCGGAACGGCGACGTCGCACGGTCGCGGCTGTGCCGTTCCGGCGCAGTCCGGCGTGAATGACGCGTGTTTTGGCTTTTGGGGTCTTGGTGCATTCCGCGCGTCGACGGCTACCGGCACGCGGCGATGTCGGCGCCGTCGACGCGTAGGGTACCCGTGACTCTCTGCCTAGTGGGTCACACACGTCTGCAACGTGTACTTGTCACGTCGGTTGCGTGTCCGGCGTCCGTAGATGCGTCTCCGCGGGCGTTGCAAGCGCGTCATCGCGACTAGGGTTTTACACCTTTGGCACCACCCGCGAGGTCACGGCTGTGCGATCTGCGTTCGGTACCGACCGTACTCTACGACGCATCGCGCGGACACCTCCGACACCCACACGAGTAGTACCCACGTACACTCGTCCGCAACGCCCTGTTGGCGTTACTCACCCCCACACGCACGACACCCCGCTGACCTCCCCCCCCTCAACCTCCCATTTCTTCCCACACAGCTGGTCTCAAGGCGTATGAGCTCCGCAAGCGCAGCAAGGGTGACCTTTTGAACCAGCTCAAGGAGCTGAAGACCGAGCTCGCGGCGTTGCGCGTGGCGAAGGTTACCGGCGGCGCGCCCAACAAGCTTTCCAAAATCAAGGTTGTCCGTCTGTCCATCGCGCAAGTGCTCACCGTGATTCGCCAGAACCAGCTCAAGAACCTCAGGGAGGCGTACGCGGGGAAGAAGTACCTGCCCCTTGATTTGCGCCCGAAGAAGACGCGCGCGATTCGCCGCAGGCTCACGGCTTCCGAACAAGGAGCCAAGACCGCGAAGCAGGCGAAGAAGGATGCCTACTTCCCCCAGCGCAAGTACGCTATCAAGGCGTAGATTGCGTGTGAGGTGCGATGCAAATAGTAACTCATCTGTAACGCGCAACTTAAAATAAAAAGCACTATACCGTCACGCACTCTCTGCCTTCTCTTTGTGAACGTCTTCCTTTGGTTTGTTAGTGGCATGGTCCTCATCCGATGAAGGCTTGCTCTCCGGCTTAGGGGGCAGCGTCTTCGCTGTTTCTTCGTCTTGAAATTCCTTCAGCAATTTCATCTGCCTTTGACTTAACTTCTTGGGCGTCACGACTCTGAACTTGACGAATAAATCTCCAATTCTTGGGGTGCCTAGTTCTGGCAGACCTCGGCCTCGAAGACGCAGCTGATCGCCGCTCTGCGTCGCCGGGCGAACCTTCACCTGCACGTCCCCGTCCAGGGTGGGCGCCTTCGCGGTGCCGCCTAGACTCGCGTCCACGATTCCCAGGTCCACCCGAGTCACTAAATCATTACCAACGCGGACGAACCGGAAGTCATCCACGATGTCGACGTTGATGTACAGAGAGCCTACGCGTTCTCGTCCGTCCGGCCCGGTGGCTTTGGTGCCTTCGCCGGGTACTCGTAGTCGCTGCCCATCTTCCACGCCAGCGGGTAAGTTCACGTCCACGTCTCGAGATGGATGAGTGGTTCTTTGGCCCGTCCTCGGATCTACCGTTATGGTTTCTGGAATGCGGATAGTTTTAGCTGTGCCACTCTTTACTTCCGCTAACGTAATCCTTACGTTGGTTTGAATATCCCGGGTACCCCCCCCCATGCCTCCGAAAAACTCGCCGAACAGGTCCTCGAAGTCAACGTGTTGGCCGCCTCCGAAGCCGCCGCCGAAACCTCCGAATCCGCCTCCGAATCCTCCGGGATGACTCCCCCCCCCTCCCCCATTTTCCATTTGTTCGAAGTTCCCATGCCCCACCTGGTCGTATGTCGCTTTCTGTTGCGGGTCTTTCAACACCTCGTACGCTTTTTGGACCTGCTGGAACTTCTGTTGCGCTTCTTGGTCGTCCTTGTTCGCATCAGGGTGGTACTTTTTCGCCAGATCGTAGTACGCCTTTTTGATCTCCTTTGCGTTTGCGGTCTTCGGGACGCCCAAGGTTTGGTAGTAGTCACCGGCTTGGGTGGGGGTTGAGCTGTGGAAGCTGCGGTGGTGGGTGCCACGTGTCCGAGGTCTAGTCGTGTGCGTGTGGACGCCGTGACGTGCGGAGAGGTGACGTAAGTCATCATTACTTAATTTTCCTCCATCGCGACCGCCGCCAAATGATCCAGAGTGGAACGTTCGAGACGACTCACACCAATGATCCACTCTACGTTCCGAACCGACGGAACTGGAGGGAGCCAAACTCCGCGCGCTCCGACAACAAAGCGCGGCGAGACGCCGCCCGGGGGACACGAGCGCCATGTCGTGCCTTCCGCGCGCCGACCGAGTGAAGTAGAAGAATTCGGAAGCAACCCAATTGGCAAAACCACAGCCACTTGTCAGGGATAGGGCATTGGTTTTTCCCGGTCGACCACGTCTTCTCTGTTCACACCTTCATGCTCGTTGGGTGCCGGCATCTCTTGACGACCCGGATGTCCTCGTTCACTGTCGCCGCCAGCGCGGCATCCATCGCCGCGCGTGTGGGGTACGCGGTCGCGCCGGTTTCCAGAACCGGGCCCGCGGGCCGGTTCGACCGACACAGCCGACAAATCGCAATCACCCCAGTGTGCATGGGACGCAAAGCCGCGAAAGTAGCGGCGAAGAAGGTACGTGGATGGAGGAATTCTGAGCGGATGTCTACATGACTGAACATACGTGCATATCATGTACATATCTTGTACCTCTTCTATGTCTCTATGTCTCTGCACGACACAACCTACCCTTCCATCTCATTCGACTCAAGCACTTCTTGTGTTATCCATCAATCACTTTTTAACTCACACTCTCTCCTCCTCCAATGACCACAGCAAAAAGGCGAAGCCATCCGCACCAAGCTGTACGGCAAGTTCGGCAAGCTCATCGTGACCGCGGTCAAGGAGGGCGGCGGCGCGGACCCCGTGGCGAACACGCAGCTGGCCAGGGTTTTAGCCGACGCGAAGCGATTAAGCGTCCCGGTAGATCTCATCGAGCGCAACATCAAGCGTGCGACGGACACGAGCCAGGCGGATTACATGGAGCTGACGTACGAGGCTTATGGGGCGGGCGGGGTTGGGATCGTTATCGAAGTTTTGTCCGACAACGTCAACCGCGCCGCCGCGGACACCAAAGCCGCGATTAACAAATCAGGAGGCAAAGTCGCCGAGCCCGGATCCGTGCTGTTCAACTTTGAAAGAAAAGGGTTCATCTCCCTGAACTGCGGAAGCAACAAGGAGGATGACGTCTTTGAAGTCGCCGCGGAGAACGGGGGGGACGACATCGTGCCGAGAGATGATGATGGCGAGGGGTTTTTGGTTATTACCGAAGTATCCGATTTCATGCAGTGCCAGTCCGCTTTAGCGGACGCTGGGTTTGAAATCAACGCCGACGACACCGCGCTGAAGATGGTTCCGCTGGCGTCGGTCGAGGTGGACGAAGACGACGCGGCTTTGAACGAAGCGCTGGTGGATAAACTGCTGGAGTTAGATGACGTGGACGCGGTGTACACGCAGTAGGCGAGTTGAAAATAGGGACAGTCCCGTAGGGATGTTTGGGGAGTGACGACGGACGCGCATTTTTAATCTACACGTCACGTTTTCACAATTTGGCCATTTCTGTCGATTTCCGAGTTGACGGCTGATGACAAGTCAACCCCGCGTCGTCTTAGCGCCAGATCTCGTAGCGTACTAACTCCGTGGTCACCAGTTCGTCCCCGTTTTTCGTAAGTCGACGTATCTGGAGGTTTACGTGTCAGCGCCGCTGCGCCATTCTCGCGAACGCGATGTTGTCCGCGCAATAGCGCGCTCCTTTGCCCCCGAGAAGTGAAAATCGAATTAATCCAGTTCAATTGACCCGAATCCGCCGGTCTAAAAACTTCGACGCCACGTGTCTTCGTTAACTGTCAGCCGTGATGGAGGCGTGCTTGCTCGAGTGCTACACAAACGCCAGCTCCGTGGACGTGACGTGCGCGGATGCGTGCTATTCCAGGTACGTCGTGTTTGTTTATGTAACCGCATACCCGCACCCGTCCACCAACTGAGTCGCTACGGTGGCGCGAATTTTGGCAAACGCGTGAGCACCTCGGGACGCGTTTTCAATCTAGGCGGACCGTGCCAATCGCCCGCCTTTACGCGAGTATCACGTGTATTTCGACGATCACATGCATGTCGTCTCTATGTACCCCTCGACTAACCTCCCCCCTCTTTTCTCGCAACGCACAGCTCCGGGTGGTCCGTGGTTGAGGAAACCAGCAACGTTTTCGGGAACGTGACTGTGAATATTATAATCGCCGTGTTTCTTTTGTTGTTGTCTGGTTTGTTTTCAGGGCTAACGCTTGGGTTGATGTCCCTAGATATGGTGTCTTTAGAGATCTTAGCGGAAGGCGGGGACGACGAAGAGAAGGCGTACGCTAAAAAGATCATGCCCATACGAGCTAAAGGCAACTTACTTCTGTGTACTTTACTGTTAGGAAATACGATGGTCAACGCTTTGATTGCTATTTTGATGGCTGATTTAACCGACGGCTTGGTTGGTTTAGCCGCGTCTACTTTGAGTATCGTGATCTGCGGTGAGATCGTCCCGCAAGCCGCTTGTTCACGACACGGGCTGTACATCGGCGCCAAATCCGTGTGGATCGTGAAAGTGTTCATCGTCCTGATGTACGTCATAGCTTGGCCCATTTCCATCCTGTTGGATTACGTTTTAGGTCGAGACATCGGGCAGGTGTTCAGCGCCAACGAGCTTAATAAGCTAATCAGGATTCACGTCGAGAACCCTGACGCGCAGGAGGAGTCTGGGCTGAACAAGGATGACGGCAACCTGCTCACCGGCGCGTTAGAGTACAAAGATAAAAAGGTATACGACGTGATGACTACGTTGGACAAAGTATTCATGATTGAAAACGGCACGCGCTTAACTTTCCAGGTGCTGATGGACATTTACAAATCCGGGTTTACGCGCATCCCGGTGTATGAGATCGACCGCCAGAACATCGTCGGGATGCTGTTCACCAAGGACTTGGTGCTCATAGACCCGGACGATGAAGTCGAAGTCGCGGCGGTTATTTCGTTTCACGGGAACAGGGAGGGGGGGTTCGTGCGGGGTGTCGCTGATACCACTTCGTTGGATAAAGTGTTTCGGGAATTCAAAAGTAGCTACCTGCATCTATTAGTGGCGTACGGCGAGGTTGATGGCAACGGAAACCCTGTTCGACGGCTAAATGGGGTGGATGAGAATGGTTTGATGATCGATTCCAGCGACGGCAACGGCAAGAACAAGGGAGGGGGGTACTACGGCGACAACGACGACGGCAGTAACTACAGCACAATCTCGGATGACTTTTCGGTAAGCGGCCAGCACATTTCAGACTACACCAGCGGCAACTATTCGCTCTCCGGCAACAGGCGGGTTATTACCGGCGTTATTACACTAGAGGACGTGTTAGAAGCCGTGATCAAGGATGAAATCGTGGACGAAACGGACAACTACGTGGACGTTAATAAACAGGACACAGCTGTGCGAGGAAGGGGGCCGCGAGTAGCGGATCCCACAAACTTCCTAACCCTCTTCGAACACAAGATTCGCGACCAGACGAAATTAAGCGACGCCGAGACGAACGCCATCGTTGCGTTTTTGAGTCTCAACGTCACTGAGTTCAAGAAGCTCGCCCGGTTCGGGAACGTGTTAAGGAAGTTAATCGTAGCGTCAACCGTGGAGGAGTGCGAGGAGGATGAGAATTTCGGGGATTCGAAGTACCACGGAACGCCTAATACTGAATCCAGGGAAAGTGACAACAACGCGCACGATCACAACTCCGCGACGCCTAAAAAGAAAATCAACTTTTCGCACCAGCACTCGCACTCGCATGGGCATGCTGGCAGTGATAACACGCCTGGGCGTACCTCTAGTATGTCCCGGCAACGCGGCAGCAGCGGTCAAATCGATTTCAACGAAGACGACGCCGGGATCAACGGCGGATCTGGGCTGGGCGATCCGATTTACAAAAAAGGCGAGAGCAGCGAATACTTCACGCTGATTCTGCAAGGGAAGGTTGTGGTGCATGCGGGTTCTGATGAGTTTGAATCCGAGCTAGGGCCTTGGTGTTACATCGGGCAAAAAGCGTTGACTTCCGATCCGTTCCTGCCTGATTTCAGAGCCTGTCCTCAAGGCGCTGTGCGTTTGCTGAAGATCCGCAGGGGGGACTACAAATCCGCGATGCGGGCGGCGCAGGTGGAAGCGATGAGCGGATCACGGTCCGTCACCGGGTTGAGACACGCCGCGCAGGGCGACGAGGGAGGCTCGGGACGCTCATCGCTGCCCATGCATGCCTCCGGACCTGCTGGACCTCCGGGAATTCAAGCGCAAAGGGCGCCCCGGACGAACTCGCAGTCGCACTTGAATCCCGGGGGTGTGAACGCAAGCGCGGTGCGCATGGACGGCCTGGACGCGGAGGATAACGCGGATGAGGAGTAGCGAATTAAATTGAATGAATTGAATTGAATCTTGACATACGTGAAAAGAATGTGCACTCATTATGGCTGTACTCTGTGCTTGTGCTCTGTGTATAGTCCTATACATTACACTCTGCTCAATCACCTGGGCCCGCTTTTCCCGATGTTGATGTTGTCTGATTTTCCAATTTCCTTCCCCGCGTTCTTTTTCCAGCTCTTCTCCTTGACTTCGCAGAACGGCCCCTGCTCTCCTTTCGGGAACCCGAAATTTTGGGGGTCGTAGTCCGCGGGCATAGAGTCGTTTTTGGAAAAGTCGGGTTCTACTCTGACGGTGTTCACGCGGACGTACCCAATGCCGGCGCATAACATACACCGCCCTGTTGTGCTTTTCGATTTTTTTCGCGAACTCTTGAACGCGGAAGTTTTGACCAGCCCGGTGCCGCCGCAGGAAACGCACTTCTCGTCGTACTTCATGGCGATGTAGGCTAGGGAACACGCGTCCTTCTTCGGTTCACACGTAGCTTCTTCCTCCGTGCTCGGGCGCAGTTTTCGTATCGAGCTCCACATATAACCCTGGGGTTGCGCGATTGGCAGAGGAAGGCACCGGCTCTTTTTGCCATCCAGGGGGGAGGGCTCGGAGCTGGCGTTGACGCGAAGCACAGCGGCGCGCGACACGGGCAAAGGACGACGAGCGCTAGAGGGTAATGACCCTCCATAAGCACGGCGAACGCCCAAAGGCGAGGCAACCGAAGCGCCCCGCACAGGGGGGAGCGAGCACATCGCGTTCGTTAGCATCCTGCCGTCCCGAATGACAAGATATTTACGCCTTTGTCAGATCCGGAGACACACGTCACTCACAAAGGTACTGAGCACGCTCGTACGCGGCTAGGTGTCTCGTAAAAGACGAACCTCGGAGGTGAAAGAAATGCACGAGTCGTGAAACGCGCGGTGAGTTGTGGCACGAGACGAGAGAGAGGGGGGGTGATGACGCGTCGACGCGCTTTAATGACTAATGACGATATTTTTTCCCGGGAGATTTGGCCAGATCGACGCAACTTTTTGATAAAGTACTTCGCTGTTCGATGACACCTCTCCGCCTAGCTATCCACCGCGCCCGTGATTCCGTCTAGAAACAGCCACTCCCCTTCCTCCCCCCGTCTGAACGTTGAGAGCTCGCTGTGTCGCTCCTCCGCTAACTCGTTGAACCCCTTCTGCCCCACGACTCTGCACTTGTACCGGAACCCAACGAGATGTTCATCGCCTTTCGCTTTATCTGAAACTATTTCCAAGTCGTAAAAGCGCACCTTTTTACACGTAGCGCGCACGTCATCCGCGAGGCTCGAAACAACCTTCCCACTCTCTGCTTTCGCGCCATCCTTGAAAATCGGATTCTCAGGGTGCGTGGTTCGCACCACATACTCGCCCTCGCCCTTGACGTACCCGGTGAACCGCGAACGCATCAGGGTAACACAGTCCTCCGGGTACGACTCGCCCTTGTGGAAAGGCTTGCAACAACTGGAGTACGGAAGCTTGTCGGTGCCGCCGCCGCAAGGGCACGCATCCGTGTCCGAACCCGCGTTTTTCTTCTTCACTACAACTGATTCATCACTGCCGCCCATCAACTCGGCGAAGCCTTTCTTCTTCTTGCCGTGCGTGATCAGGGAGACGCCTCGGATTTGGGGACAGGGGATGCTCCTGGGGATTCCGATTTGCGAACGTCGGCGGGACGGGCCGGGGGATTTAGAGACGCGATACCCGGGCAAACCGCGTGGGGATGGCGCGGACGCGGTCGCCACGAGCGCGTGTGCGAACAACACAGACATCGTGCCGGCACTTGAACAAGGCACACGGGCGGCGCGTGTCTCGAAGTGACGAGCGGTATGTCGGGTTTTATCGGAAAACCTTTTCTCAAAAGTCGGCGTCTCGGAAAGTCCATGTCATTCTCCGCGGCGCGCGGGTCGTGGGATCCGCGCGCCAGGACTCCCCGCGTGTGTACGATGCAGTCGAACTGGGCAGCTTTACAGTCTACGATAAAGGGAAAGGGGGGAAAGAAAAGTAAAGGGGACAAAGGCGCAACCACGGCGGTGAGGTCCGGTGCTGCGCATGATGCACATGACAAAAAGCACGCCAAGAAAAAAAAGCGTCAGGCCAATGATGAGGCACCGAACACTACGAAACGATCGAAGATTGTTCCGGACCCACACAAAGGAACTCATGAAGGGTTTTCCGTAGCTTCCGGTGATACCCAGCCTTCCACGGTTGACCCGTTATCCCATGGACGTATCTTGGACTCAACCTCGAGCCTGTCCCCGACGCGTCTCGTGGAGCTCGCGAACCAATCGGCGGTTGCGAGCTTTTCACAATCGCCAAACGCGCTCGTCGAAGCCGCGAGGCTCGAGTCCGTGTCGCACCTGTGCTTCTCCTTCGAACAACTTGTGTCACCAATTCTAGGAAAAGCACGTTGGGCGAACACGTTCGAGGAGCTTATGCTTTCTCACGACTTTCAGCTGGATCCTGTGCTGCCGAGCGACGACGCGACGCGCGCTTTTTGCACAGACCGGCTTTCTCCGTCCTCCGGACCGATTACTTCCTCCGGACATAATCCCACCAGCGATAGGGAAACAATCACACACGCGGTTGAGCTGATCGTCGTGGCGGTGAAAAGAGCGCGTGTGGCTGTGCAGAGGGCGAGGGATAAAGCCAATGCTGAGAAAGCACTGCCTCGTATAATAGTGGAACGAATAACTCCGCAAACAGAAAGTACGTCGTCAAAAAAGCCACCCCCTCCTAAAAAAACCAAACTGTCTCTGGGCAAAGCGGTGGTTGAAATCCGGGACGAGCACTTAGGGAAGCTAAGGGTGCTATACGCGCACCATCACAAGATAGATGTGAGTGCATTGGAGACAGAGCCGAAAGAATTTGCAGAACAACAACAAAACTTTTACAGAGCTGCTTTCTCGTGCGTCGCGCGCGTCGTCGCGGCGCAGGGCGGCATGCACCGCATTAGCGGCGGGCACCACAGCGCGTGTCACGGGTCAGTTTTCGACGTTCTGAAGTACGGCCCTTTAAAAGTCGAGGCGGAGTGCTTCGCGTCGCCGCTGAATTGCAGGTACAAAACGTTCTGCAGCGCTTTTCCCGACGTGGACATTGAGTTCGGGTCGCTCGGGAGCTTTTTTGAATTTGCGCCAAAACACGGAAGCTTCCAAGTGAACCCGCCGTTTGAAGTTGGGTTGGTGTTGCGGTGCGCTAAGAGGTTGAATGAACTGCTACAGCAAGCTGATGAAGCAGGTGAAGCCCTTTCTTTTGTCGTCATAACGCCCTACTGGCCCAACCGCGATGCGTACGAAGCATTGAGAAAAAGCGAATTTAACACAAACAAAAATCCGCTCGTGATTCCCGCGAACGAACACGGCTACTTCGAAGGCGCACAGCACACGAAACGCGCGCAGTACAAACCCGCGTCGTGTGACACCTCAGTGCTGTTTCTGCAAACGGTACAAGGGAAGGGTCGATATAGGGTGACGGATGAGGTGTTGGAGAGTTTACGGGTAGCGTTTCGGAAAGTGAAGGAAAGTAGCAGGTAGATACGGACCTATTTGTTTTCTTACGTAGATACTCCCTCTATTGTATTAAAATTGTATTACCCTCTGAACAGCCCGTGTTTCATGGAGCCTTCGATTACGAACGTCGCGATCAACCCAACCATCGCGGCTCGTCCGTTCCACGTTTCCGCCAACGGGGCGAACCCGATGCGTCCGAGCGGGGTGTCGCGTCCCGGCAGTCCGTCGCAGTCGATGGAGCGAGGGTCACACAGGTATTGCCTGCCCGCTTTCGCCCTTGGTTCAGGTCTATATTTCGCAATGCCCTCGCCCACGAAAGGGGTTTCCTTTTGATTCGCCATGACACACGGTGCTAGAGTGCCAGCTGTCACTAGCGCGATGATCGTGAAAGAAACGCCGTGCGTCAAATTGTATGCCAGCTGCGTGGTGAAACTCTCGCCCGTGGCGAGCTCCTTGACAAGCGCGGTGAAGAACCCGAACATCGCGACCCGGCCGTTGACTACTTCAGGGACGCACCCGTCCACGGCGAAGAGAAGCATGGCGTCTGCGCTGAGAGCCTTGTCCAGCATGCTCGTGCCCGCCGGACCTGGGGAAGGGGCCCCAGCCAGAGTTTCACGAGCACGAGCATTTTCCGCGTCGATCTCAGCCCAATCCTTGGCGCTCAGACGCTCGGGGCCTTTCTGCTGGTCCCCGGGGCGACCCTCCTGGGCTGCGGGCACAGAAGCAGGCGCGGCAGGCGCGGCAGGAGCTGAGGTAAGCGCCGCGACCGGGGCGTCCGCCGCAGGAGCGTCCTTGTTCTGTCTCGCTTTCTTGCTCTTGGAACGTCGGCCCATCGCGAGGACGCGAAGGCCGTGCCGGGCGGACGACGACCCGCGATTGGGGGTGAACCGGGCCGCGATCGGCGCCCTGACGCGAGGCGCACACGTCGCGAGCATCGTCTCCGTGGGAAAAGGCAAAGTGGACCTTCTCGATCACCACCGGGCGTCGGAGGAAGTGGCAGCAGCAGTCGCGATCTTATCATCTTTGGGCCACGTGCAAGACGCCTGACTTTATTTTCGCGCCAAAGAAGTTGTTGCTTCCGAGGGGGTCAGGCGAGGTGGACCGCACTCTGACCACGCGCGAAGTGGGCGCAACAGTGGGTATTCACGTGCCAGCCATCCACCCGCGCACTGTGCATTCTCCGCGGACCCATCCTTGAACAGCTGAGGGGCACATGCGTCGCTGACCACCTCGGTTCCGAATTGGCGCCCGTATATCGGCACGTCTGAAATGACAACCACGGACGCGGAGGTTCGCGAGCTGCGCCAGCGCCTGGAGAAGAGCGAAGCGACGCGTGCGAAGCTTCGCACGAGTCTCGTCGCACTCAAGGTACTTTATCCCGGATCTCGCCCCCGCCCCCGCCCCCGCCCCAGCCTCCCTTGCGCTCCAAAACACGAACGATGAGCATGGGTGTTCATCGATGAAACTCAGTTTCATTCCCCATCTACGGAACTGACCGTCCGTATCTCCACGTCACCCACGCCCAACGACTCCGTGCCACTGATAACCTTTAGGCGAGCGTCAGCGCACGTGGACCCGCGCTTGAAGCCGCGGATCCGCTGTCTAACCTAAACCCTCATTGTAGATCTGATGACGACGGAAAAAAAACAAACTCGGAAAGCGCGGTGAGCGTCGCGGCGCTTTTGTCGCAGCTCTCCGCCGCTCGGTCGGACACGGCTCGGTGGAAAGCGGAGGCCCGGAACGCGAGCGCGACGTCAAGGCAAGAGGCGAGCGAGGAGCGCATCCGAAGAATCGCGGCTGAGGCGAGGGCGGAGCAGGCGATCGCTTCCGCTGCGGAAGTCACTGCGCCGCTCACCGAGGCAAAAGCCGCGAAGAAGACAGCCAAGGACGCTGCGAAGGCACTGGAAGCAGAACTAAAAGAAACCAAACGTTTGTTGCGGCGCACAGAGACCACCGTGAAGCAGCTCGAAACGAAAGTCTCTACGATTGAAAAGGAAAAGGAAAAGGAAAAGGCTTTCCGGAGTAAAGACGATCGTAGGAGTAAACAGTCTGGAGGTTCGCGGCGACGCGACGCGAGTGCCAATCGAGGTCCCTTCGTCGACGCAAATGGCGCTTCACTAAATACTCATACACCATCCGCAAACGAAACTCTCGAACATCGTTTGGTGAACATGCAGAGGGAATTCAACCACTTACGGGCGCAACTCCTGGAAAGAAACAACAACAACAACAACAACACAGATGACGACACAACCGGCTTTCCCACCGCCATGCGCCGACCGCTGTCGCCGTTGCGGTTGGGACTCGGTGAGGATGAGGATTTGGACGGTGACGAGTTTGGAGCCAACAAACAACAGACGACAACGAAACGTAAGCGTGCCGTAGATTCCGATTCTGGTTCGGATAGCGATTCGCAGCAGACACATTCAGAAGACGATGAGGACGACGAAACCCTCGCACAAGTGGCGTTCCGAGTGCGGAACGAAAAGGGAAGTACCATGTCGAAGAAAAGCGACGGGAAACTGTCGCTTGCGAAACTGAAAAAGAAACCGAACGCACTGACGCGGCGACGCGATGACGATCGTATGAGTAAACAGTCTGGGGGTCGCGGTGGTAGTCGTGGATGTGGATATAACAAAACGACCTTTGAATATGAAGCGTCAGAAACTTGGATCACGCGCGCGCGGGAACAAATCGCCGCGTATCTCTCATCGCCAAGCGCGAAGAGCGCCGAAGACTTACTCCAGGAGTGGCGTGAGGAAGTCGAGAGCGTTGGAGGTGGCACCGTCGCACACGGTTTGTGCCTTTCCCTCCTTGACGTTGCTATCAGTGACGGTGACGGTGTGTCTGATGTCCGTGTATCGACTGTACGCAACGACCGCGCGTGGCAAGCGTTGGCGTGTCCGTGGTGGACCTCGACGCACACGCGTAAAAAATCCTTCGCGTGGTGGGTCCATCTCCTTTTAGTTTTGGACGACCCAGTTATGGGCTTCGGATTAAATGCTGAAGCGGGTGACGACACTTCCGAAGCCTTGGTAGACCACGTAGCGCAATTGCTGGAGCAGTGTGTTGCCGCGGCGTGCGCGGGCGAAGACCCACGCAGAGCGCTCCCCGCACAGAGTGATGCGTCGCTCGACGAACGCGCCGCGGTGTCACCCGCGGCGGCGGTTAGAGCGGCAGCGGCGGCGGCGGCGTGCGTCACCGCGCTTCGTCGTGCGCGCCTGCACCGAGGTGGTGCGGCATCGAACGATATCGGCGGCATAGCGGCGACCCGTGGTATGGTACTCGAATCTCTGGCGTTTGGGGTTCCCGGCCCCCGGGTCAACCTGCAGAACAGGACGGCGTCGTTTGGTGTGTGCCCCCGAGGCGCGACTGCTGCACTTTCAGCGATCGCCGTGCTCGCCTCCGCTCTTGCGGTTTGGCCCGAAGCGCTTGGCTTCAGGGAGGGTAAGGACAGTATAAGAGACAGATTAAAAGCAAGCGGAGACCGTGTATATGAAGGTCAAAAAACTTTGGAGGGTTTTGAAGTTTTCGTAGTGCGCCAAACGGCGAAGGTCTTCGCGTCCTTCACCGACGGGCACGTGTTTGGCGATTTGCAAGCGGATGAGGAACTTTGCAAATTTGCGCAACGCGCTACCACCGCGATACACACCATAGTCGTTGCCGATTTTCGCGCTAATCTCGGAGTGGAGGAAGGAGACCCAGCATCGTTTGACGTAATGAAACATATGGATTGGCAGTCCACGTGCGCAGGACTGGGAGATCAACTCGGAAGCCGGTGGCACTTTGCGTCGCGAGGCGAGAGGTACGACCGAACCGATGAGGAAAATGTAAATTTTGCAACTGCGCCGCCAACGCGCGGCGCGTTAGCCGCGTCCGCGTTCGCAGGCGCGCTGGGTGGTCTGAACAGGTACGTCCGGGACGGCAATAACGCACAGTTGGCGTCTACGGTAGCGGAGACCGCGCAACGTGCGGTGGCGGAGGCGCGTTTGGGTTTGACGAGTGGACCAAACGCGGTATCAGCCGCGAAGTCGCCTAAAAAGAAAGCGTCGAAAGCCTCCAAGAAGGCTGAAGCGGCTGATAAGGTTCTGGAGGCTAAGGCTCGATCGCACGCATCTACCCTCGCCACCGTGCTTACCCTGATCGGCCCGGCGTTCAGGGAGGGTGTTAAAATCGATGCCGGCGCAAGAGGTCATTGCATCGACGGCCTCGCCGCTGTCGTCACCGAAGCCGCGGCTGGTTTAGTTAATCTACCAGAAGAAACGCCCGAGACGCCACAGAACGCGACTCGGCTCGAGACCATCGCCGCGATTGGTTCCGCCGCAGCTTTCGCGCTGGAAACGATCATCAAAGGGAAAGAAATAAAAAAGAATTATCTCAGGGATACGCTCGTGGAGTGGAGAAGGGCGGGCGAGGCGCTTGGAAGAAGAGCGGCGAATGAGGCGCCGGAAAAAAGAGGCCAAAAAAAAGCCACCAAGATTTTGGGTCGCGGATCGAAACAACCCGAGTGGGACGGTTTGAAAATGCCCGAAGGCACGGTGGTGGAGACGGTGTAGGTGTTGTTGTAAGACAGTGTAGCGTGTGTTGTTATAATCGTAAAGACAGTGTAGCGTGTATTATTCGTGTGTGCTATTGATTCGTTTTGATTTGTTTCTGTGTCATTTCTGCCTCGTTTACTCATCACCCTCGCGGGTGCCATTGTTGTCCCGTCCAGTCCGGCTTCAAGTGCGTCTCGTCAAACGTCCACGGAACGTCGTGTGGCCCGTACCTACGAGGCGGAACGTGGTACGGAAGCGGCGCAAAAACGGTTGAAACCGAAGTGCCCTCGGATAGTGACACGTCTTTCGGAACGACAGTGGTAGCGTGTCGAAACACAACCTCCTTGCCCGACCTTCCGTGCGCGACACACGGCCGCGCGCCCGCGAGGCATTGCATGGCCGGACCAACTTCCTCACCCGCCAACTGCGCGCTCGCGGCGACTACACAGAAAGGCTTTTCCACGCGTGTGCCCACCAAACTCGGAAGCAACAAAACCCCGAGTTCGTACGAAAGTAAATTCAACTGCGAATTGCCATGCTCAAACTTTCCCCATGCCGCGCCCGACAGGTTGTGCGACCCGAGAAACACCCACGCCAGTTTAGCGCCGTTCTTTTTGTCCTCCAAGTACCGCGCGAACGTTTTTATGTGAGGCACGGCTTGGCGGCGTCCGCACGGGTTGTCGTCCGTGGGAGTGTCGCTGTTGTTTTCGCTGTTTTGGCTGCCGTTGGCACTCCACGTGTGTAACTTACTACGCACGTGCGGCTTGTTTACGTTCTTCGCCGACCCGGGAATCGACCCGCCACTCACGTACCCCGCGAGGGACTGTCGGACCTCTTGTTTCGTGGGCCAAATTAGATTCAGTTGGCCTTTGCCGAGAGGTTTCTTGTCAGGCCCTTCAATAACGCCGCCGCACAAACTCCCTCTGAACTCGTCGTTGAGCCACTTTTCCGAGAAACTGCCCATGGACGAGAACTGCCCTAGAACTGGGGACTTTTCGAATTCTTTGGGAAATTTTTGTTTCTGTAACGCGCGGTAAAGCGCGGGATGGCCCCAGCTCGTTTCTTCAACTGAATTGTGCCGGACCGGTACCGACCGAATGAGCTTTGCGCCGGCGCCGGAATAGTCGAACGCGCGAAACGCCTCCGGTCCTACTAGTACTCTTTCGCCATCCTCGTTTGTTTCCTCTCCTCCAACCCACCTCAACCTGTTCAGGTAAAGAAGCAAGTCCTCCTCGAACTCACTTGAGGCGTGGTTTTGTACCTGTTGTTCACTCTTCAGCGGAAAGTCCTGCCACCACACCGCGTTACTCATCACGGTGAGGTCCATCCTGCAAAGGTTTGCGGTCGACACGACGACCCGAACTCCCGCCGGGTAAACCAACAGGAAGAACTTGGAGTGGTGCGTTCCGTAATTCGGGACTTGCGGTTTCAGAAACGTCCATGTTTTGTCTTCGATTTTGTTCGGGAGGTTCTCCTTGGTCCATTCGGGGACATCCGGCTGGCCGTGCAGCCAGTGAATCCTGGGAATCGTTAAAAGTTCAGGCGCGGCGTGCGAGATGAAGTCAAGGTCTATTTTGAAGTTGCTCACCACGCCCCATTTGACAGGCCCTCGAACCAAATCGGAAACCGTCACGCACCCGTCGTTGTGCGAGTTAGAAATGTGCTCGGTTCTGAACAAACGGAACAAGGGAGGGTCCCTCGTCGTGTTCGGTGTGGCTGTGGCCGGAGGGTGTGGGGCTTCGGTTTCGTTTGCGTTTGTTTTCGCATCTTGTGCGTCAAGAGCCTGGTATGCCAACGTATCCATCGTTCCATCGTATCGCCCGCGTTTCACCCCACGTGCTTCGCCCTCACCCGCACCACCCGCCGCCCGCGTTTCGCCCACGAACACGATTTCGTCATCCTCAGAAGCCGTCATCCAAGCTGTGAGTCCCAGCGGCGCCCAGGGGTCTGAGGTTGGATCTGAAAATACGTGTGCCTAGTTCAACGAAAATCTTTAGTGACGTGAAGTTCTGCCCAGTTCAGCCCTTCGACGGCAGTGTGCGAGGCACTCCACATCACCCTCGGCGATGGGTGACGACGGAAACAGGTCGTCCGGCGGGGGTTGCTTCTCGTGCTGCTTCGGGGGTACATCGATTTCGAAAGATGAGCACGAAGCGAAGCGCGAGAGCTCAGGGAACGAAATCTCTGTTTCTTCGCGTACCACCACCGCGATCGCGAGGGAGAAGGATGAGGCGGCGTTGGCTACGCGCCGTAAGTTGGCGAATGCGGAAACCAAAACAGATGAGGACGCGTTCCTCCGCGAGCCTTGGTGGGACGATGTGGGTAACGATGACGTCATCGTATCCGCGACGAAGCGTACGGACAAGCCAGAAGTTAAGCCAGGGACTACCGAATTCGATGCCGACAAAAATTTCGAGCGCGAGATGCGAAACCTGGAACGGCGGCACGTCGTTTCCATTCTGCACGAGCAACGACAAAGGATAGGCGGTAGATGAAACCGAGGGATGACCGGTAGAAGCATAGGGGTTTAAGTGTAACTATAATAGATCAGTTTACAAAGCAATACAACTATAATAATGACGCCGATGATAATATTTCGGCGATGCTAACAACAGAGTTTTTCAAACAACTTTTTTGAGAATCGAAAATTCAATCTCAACTTGCCGCCCCCACCGCCGCGAGTCTCGGCAGGTCTTTCACGAACCTCATGACTCGAGGTGGGCCGAGCATTCTGCGGATGGTTTTATTCTCGGTCCAGGCTTTTGACGCGGCGCTTGCGTCTTGCTTGTGCAAATACCCGAGGCGCGCGTAGAGAGATTGCGCGCGCTCGTTGTTTCTGTCAACCTCCAATTCTACGTGTCGACTACCGAAGGTTTCACCGGCAATGACCTCGGTCCAATGAACCAACGCCGTCCCCAAACCTTGGTCGCGATACACGTCTTCGATGCACACGAACTGCAGGTGCGCGACTCGTTCGGTTTCCGTGCCGGCTAAAACTCGCGCGGCACCAATCACACGGCCGCGCTCCTCTTCATCGGTTAACACGACGGTGCGGTGTAAAATTGAGTCAGCAGGAGGTTTGCCCCATGCCTCGGTGGGGGGCTCGTCGTGCGCTATGGCCCTCAAAATAGCGAGCACTTTGCGGTCCCTAGGTTTGTACTCCCTGAAGCGGTATCGACCGCCGTGACCGGGCACGCGCGCGGGGACAGGCATATTCTTCTGCCCACCGCGCGCGTGCCGTGCGCCGGGTTGTGTCGTCGGATTCGGATTCGTTCGGAGAGAGCAAAGAAGAGGCAACGCTCAATCACATTTCAAGGCACCGGTCAAGGGCCGACTCCCAATCGGCATATTTGATCGACAATGGTTTCAACGTTCAAAGAAGCGTTGAAGTCAGGTGATTTTTTGAATTTTCCTCGGTGCCAACTTTGTGAGATCTCAGAGCGATCGGCGCGCCGGACCGTGGTCGACTGCTGACTGCTTGACTGCTCGGTTGCTCGTTTCCCACCGTCGGTCGCGTATCCGGGGCGCACCGTCTTTAACCAACCATGGCCTCCGAGTCCGTCGCCGTGGAAGGTGGCGAGGACGTGACGCGTACGTTTCTGAACTTCCTCAACTCGTTTTCGAGTGAAGATGGAGACCGGGGCGAGGGCAACGAGTCTAATGACCGCCCGCTTGATTACGTAGAGCAACTGGAGCTGATGTACGAGCGGTCGGGGACCACGATTTACGTCAACTTCCAGCACCTGATGGAGTACGACGGGGTTTTGGCGCACGAAGCCGTGGAGGCGAACTTTTACAAGTACCAGCCATTTTTGAGAAGGGCGGTTTTGGAATTCGTGCGCGAACACAAACCCGCGATGGTTCGGTGGGACGGGGGCAAAGAAAAAGAGTTCTGGGTCGCGTTCGTGAACCTTCCCCGCGTGCACAGGTTGAGAGAGCTCAAGGCGGAGAACATCGGGCAGCTCACCAGTTTTTCAGGCACTGTTACTCGGACATCAGAAGTCCGACCTGAGCTACTGCTAGGCGCGTTCAAGTGCGGCGAGTGCGGCGTGGAGGTCCCTGATGTGGAGCAACAGGGGAGGTACACCACCCCCGCTATTTGTACCAACGCGCAGTGCGGCAACAGAGTGAAGTGGGAACTGGCGCAGGAAGGGTGCAAGTTCGTGGACTGGCAGCGGGTCCGGGTGCAGGAGAACGCGAACGAGGTTCCGGCGGGGAGTCTTCCTCGATCGATGGAAGTTATTTTAAGGCACGAAGCCGTCGAGGAAGCGCGGCCCGGTGATAAAGCCGCGTTCACGGGATCGTTGTTAGTAGTGCCGGAAGGCGCGCCTTCGAACATGGCTGGTGACCGTACTGAGCTCGGGTCAGGCCAAGCCGCGCAGAAACGAGGCCAATCCGAGGGAATAAGCGGGTTGCGAAGTTTTGGCGTAAGGGAGTTGTTCTACAGGATGGTGTTTGTGGCGCATTCAGTGGTGAGCACCACGGACCCGGGCGCGGCGGGTGATCCGACCGCGTCCGCGGCGACGAACGGCCAGGCAGGCTCCGTGAACATCAGAGGCGACGACAACGACGAGGATGTTTTAGAACAATTCACCACTGAAGAGCGGCGTGATATTTCGAAAATGGCGAGAGACCCAAACGTTTACGATAAATTCGTGAGTAGTATTGCGCCGACGGTTCACGGCCACACCGACATCAAGCGCGCCGTGTCCCTGATGCTGTTCGGAGGCGTGCACAAAGAAACCGGTGAGGGGATTAACTTGAGGGGGGACATTAACGTGTTGGTAGTAGGGGACCCGTCGTGTGCTAAGTCGCAGTTTCTGAAGTACGTCAGTACGTTTCTCCCGAGAGCGGTGTACACGTCAGGCAAGTCGTCCTCCGCCGCTGGTCTCACTGCAACGGTGGCGAAGGACATCGAGACCGGCGAGTACTGCATCGAAGCCGGCGCGTTGATGCTCGCGGACAACGGCATTTGTTGCATCGACGAGTTTGACAAGATGGACGCGAAGGACCAAGTCGCGATTCATGAAGCTATGGAGCAGCAGACGATTTCCATGGCCAAGGCGGGGATCAACGCTACCTTGAACGCGCGGACGTCCATTTTAGCCGCCGCGAACCCAAACGGCGGGCGGTACGACCGATCCAAGAAACTGAAACACAACTTGAGTTTACCTGCGCCTATTCTTAGTAGGTTCGATCTCGTGCACGTCATGATTGACGAACCGGATGAGTTCCGGGACTACACGTTGGCGCGTCACATCGTTTCGTTGCACCAGCACAGGGAACAAGCGGTGAACCCGGAGTACACGCTGCAACAGTTACAGCGGTACATCAGGTACGCGCGAACTATCCGGCCGAAACTCACCCCGGAGGCGCAACGGGAAGTCGTCGAGGCGTACGTTCGTTTGCGTGCGGGTGATTCCCAGCCGGGATCGCAAGCCGCGTACCGGATCACGGTCCGGCAGCTTGAAGCGTTGGTGCGACTCTCAGAAGCCCTCGCGAGGATGCACTGCAGGAGGGATGTCTTGCCGCAGCACGTCCGGGAAGCTCGTCGGTTGTTGAGTGAATCAATCATCGCCGTTGAAGCGCGGGACGTTACCCTGGACGCGGATGACGGCATCGACGACGACGTTGACGACTACGGCCCGGTGTTACCGGACGGGTGGTACGAAGCGCACGGCAGGGCACAGCCAGCGGAGCCCATGCAGGCGGATGACGACATGCCGGAAGGCCAGGAAGAACAGCCCACCGGCGACCCAGACTTGGACGCGGATGAGGCGGATGGAGAAGGCGAGCCCGCGGCGACCGCGTCGCCCGCCCCGGTTCGCAAACAAACAGCGACGGTTGCGTTTGACAAGTTCCAGCAAGTCCGCAACGCGCTTGTTGGTCACATTCGCAGGATCGAGATGGAGGACGGGGGCGTGGAGGGCCAAGGCGTGAAGCAGGTTGATTTAACGAACTGGTACATCGGCGAGATTGCGAACACGCAGGGGATCGCGGATACCAACGAGCTGCTGCAAGAGTTGAAACTGGTGCGAACGATAATAGGGCACTTGATTCGACGCGAAGGCACGCTGGTGGTGGTACAGGAAGCGGAACCCCTGCCTGAGTTACCGGACGTCGCGGGCGCAGAAGACACCCCGGAACAAGCCGCCACGAAAACCGCGAAGGAACGGAAGAGGTTGGTTGACCAACGAGTTCTCGCTGTGAACCCGAACTACGCGTTTGAGAGTTGAGAGGGAGAAAGGTTTTTAACGAGGAGAAATATTTTTTCATTTACATTTTCTTCGTCTCCGCGTACTTCTTCCCTTGTTCATACTTCTTGGAGAAGTACGCGGCGGCTGAGTTCCCCTTGCCTGTGACAAAGGCCATGACGCTCCCTTCGTCGCTCTTCGGGAGTTGCATGTTCTGTTTCAGAAACTTACTCGCTTCACGGTCCTCGCGGTGGCACAACACTCGGAGCAACGTCGACACGCCGAAGCCGCCATCTTGGTCGAGCTCGCCGACGTCGCCTCCTCCTCCCGGGGACGCCGCGAGCCCGTTAGCGCCCACCCCCACTCCCGCCTCATTTTGCCTCTCCTCTTGCTCTAAATATGCATCACACAGTGTGTTCGTATCAAGGGACATGAGCATCAACAGCCGCTCCGCTCTTTTCATCACCGCCTTGACCGCCGGTTCGGGAACGCCCTCACCCCCCGCGGTGAACAGCTCCTTCAGTTCCAATAAGTCCTCCTCCAGCGCGGATGAATCGCCGGCACCGAAAACCCGCCCCACGCCGCCATCCAGCATCACCCACATGTACCCCTGAGCAGTGGCGCGTAACAACGCGTGCACCACGGAGTCTCTTGCTTCGGAGGAAGCGGTGGAGGTGAGGGAGGTGTCCGAGGTACGGGAGGTGTCTTCATTGGTATCGTTTGATCCTCCACCGTCGGGCAGCCGTTCCGCAATTTCCGAAAGCGCCGCTTCTAGCCTCGCGACGACGGAAAACGCGCGCTCGCCGTCCGCGACACCGCCGCGGTACAAACCGTCGATGAACAGCACTCGCAAGTCCCAGTACACGATTTTGCACGCGCTGTAGTCTGCCACCTTTTTTGAGCAGCTCAGTAGGGTTTGCCGCGCGCCGTCTAGTAGGCCGTCGAACCACGCAGCTTCAGGGTCTTTCGCACCGTACGGGTTCGTGGGGTCGCAGTTGGAGTACACGTTTTTTTTAATATTTCCCGTGATTTCGCTAGAATCGCCAGAATCCGAGTACTCATCCACTCCTTGTTGTCTTTGCATCTTCTCGAACCGTCTCGGGACTTCGCGTTCCAAGTTTGAAAGGCTCCGCAACAGAAAGTGCAACGACGCGACCCGCGCGCAGAGCTGGGGCAACGTAGCGTTCAAACCACTAGGGATCACTGGGTCTTTTGAATCATTATTCCCATGACTTTCGTGCAGCACTGAGCCTTTCGGAAAACTTCCAATCGCCAGCCGTTCCGGGCCGTCGCCCCACCGCGCGTCATCTGGAAAGTCACCCCACCAGTCGCCTTTTTCTCTACGCGCAGTTCTTTCCTTTTCAAACGCTTTTCTTTTCGCATCCACCACGTCTTTTTTGTACCGGGTCAACACGGGCAACTCGGGCGCGAAGTCCTCCGGCGCGCCTAGCGAGGAAGTCACGAACTCGGCGTACTCCTGGAACGCGCCGTCCAGGCCTTCGGTCAGCGCGCGCATCGCTGCCGCTGGGGCGGGGATTTGCAGGGCCCAAAACGCCTCCAGCGTGTCCCACGCGCTCCTCACCAGCTCCACCGCGGAAAAGGCAACACCGAAATCGGAATTCGAGCTATTACCGCTCATGCCTCGCCACGTCTCCGCGCGTAACGATCGCATCGTCGTGCGTCGCGTGACTTCGATTCGACCGGCGACCCACTGGAACACCATGGGCGCGACTCGTTCCTCCAAACGGAAGGGCTCGAATTTTTTAGAGTTGGTGGTTTTTGGAACACCATTTGTAGTGTCTTTAGTCACGCCAGTCGCACCATTTCGTCCTCCAAAGCTCTTGTCCACCTTGTCCACGATGTCCATGCCGTCGCCAACCTGGCCGATTTCGCCATTTGAACGGTCCGCGACGGCGGCGGCGACTGCGTTTTGAAAGTTGCGCGAGTTTGCCAGCGCTCGTAGCGCCCCCGCATCGAGCGGCGGCGTTGTGGATAGCCAGTTACTCAGACTCACCCCGAACCGCTCCGCCAGCGCGGCAGGCGCGGTGTTCGCCACCGAAGGCCCCGCGATGTTCATGACTGTAAACGCTAGGTGCGCCTCGAACGCATCCGCTAAACACGCGCACCCCTCTGCTAAGATCCCCATGCCGGGCGCGACGTCAGTTGGTTCGTCTGACGAATGGTTAACCCCCCTCGCTTTCGCGGTTTCAAAATCGTACGCATCCGCGGTTTCCTTCAGTCTGAAATAAGCCTCATCCGCAGAGTTGGCGCACACGCGCGCCGCTAACGAGTGCCCCGCGTTTGTACCAACAACAGCGACGTTGCCGTCGAAGCCGGGCGACGTCGCGGCGGCGACCCGGGCTCTGGCATCCGCGGACGCCACACCAAGCGCGAGCATAGCACCGAAACCTGTTTTGGTCATCGCGGGCGTCGCGCTGCTTTTTGGCGGCGTGACACCACCTACGGGCGGTCCACTCGGTAGCCGTCTTGTAAGTTCCACAGCCACGACGTCCACGTCTTTGTAGAAATCACACAAAGCTCCTTCTGTCCACCAAGTCAGCGGACCCAGCGCGGCGTGCGTCAATATCAAGGTTACGTCGTCGTTCCCGATTTTTGACACAGATGCTTGGCCATACCCAGGTCCCGATAAAACATTTTTAGCCATGTTCAGTAACGCGTGCGCGTCCGCAGAATCGGTATCGTTCTCCTCCGCTTCTGTTTCCGCTTCAACCACGCGATCGTATGCACGCGTCGCGAGGGACTGCGCTTTGTCGCCCGTTTCGGTGAACAGCCCGTCTCCCACGACGGCTTCGCGGTACCGCACCGCCAACGTCCACGCGAATATCGCGTTCCGCGCGGTGGCGTTGATGCCCATACTGTCTCCGACGCCGCCAACGCCTAAAACAACGCCAAGGGTTTCATCCGCGTCGTCCGCCAAAGCACCTTCGTCCAGGGGGTCGAACATCAGGTCCATCAGTTTGGCGTATGTTCTTCCTGCTAATGCGGGAGGGTACCTCCAGGCGTTCGTTGCATTAGACGCAGACACCGCATCTAACGAAGATTCAATCATCTCCACCAGCGCCTCGACCGTCGCGCCAAGTGACTCGGTGTCCAGCTCGGGTGTAAGCAGCGCCTCGTCCGAAAGTGCGTCAGACGCGAGCCTTCCGACTTCTTCGATGACCGCGCCGACGGAAGGCGCGTGCGACGGGCCGTCTTCATCGTCGAAAGCGTCGTTGGCATCAGTTGCACCGGAACTTTGCCCACCGGAATTTCTCACCGTCAGCGACGCGCAGTCGTGCGCCGCCCAGAGCGTTTCGAGCAAGCACGCGAGCTGTCTCCTGACGAAGTGAAGTCGGGCTTTTCCAGAGGTTGACGGATCCAAGCCGAACACATCAACCTCAGAACTTTCACCGGAACCGCACCCAGCGGCTTCAGCCATTAAACGCAAGTGTACTCTTGCGCTCGTGCCTTGTTTTGTTTCGTCGCGCGCCGCTGACAGGTGCGGCGCGAGCATTTTTGCAGACGCCTCGGCGACGGTGGGTGACAACTCAAGCGCTGTCCTTGCGACGTCCACCGTGTCGTTCGACGTGTCCCCCATCGACGCGATGAGAACTTCGAAAGCACACAGTGCGATGGCATCGTCCAGGTTTTTTGAAGTGGTTTTTGTTTCCATACAGTCCTCTTCTCCTCCGCCATCGTTTATAAACGGACCGCCTCCGCGCAGCGGCGGAAGGATCAAACCGGGGATGGGCGCGGCGATACCCACGAGGTGTGTATCCAGCGCGTTTACTTCATTTTCATTGCTCTCGGAATGTCTGGGCAATTCACGCACCAAGGATAGCGACCGTTTCGGGGTGGGACCTGTGGAGTTCTCGGTGGATTGTTTTGATGTAGATGTTTTCAATGACAAACTGGGGACGGCGATCCCGAGCGATTCGAAACTCACCACGGGGGGGACACCGTTTGGGTTTGGGTCTGGGGATATCCCGGGGATACTGTCTTGTGCCGTGTCACGTGCTTGGTGCGTGTCTCCAGAGTCTCCCGGGCCGCACCTTCGCAAATCAGGTCGTCCCCTGGGCTCGCGCAGACTCGCGAGCAACGCGGGGACGTCGATGCTTTTGAGGTTCAGGTCATCCATGTGTGATACACCGGCCGGGAGCGAACACCGCTCCAGGGTATGCTCAAGGACGTACCGCAGCAGCGCGGCGCGGTCCGACGCAGCGTCGAACGCGGGACGCGCGTCATTCGAGGCCATCGGGGAGGATGGCCCGTCGACGCGCGTTGAGGAGTGCATAGCAGGACTTGCAGAGGTGATTCCAAGAACAGTGCCTACTCGCCAAGCTGGCCTGTTTCCAGTCGGCTCGTCCGACGTTTCGGTTGCCCGTCGCTTCAGTTCTCCACCTCCCAGGAAAAGTTGTTGCTTTCAGGAGACGCTCCAGACGGGACTGCGCCACAACCCCCTGCGCACGACCCCCTTCACGATGCCCTCCAATCAGTCCGCAACTCCCCCTCGCGATGGTACCGCCGCGGAGCACTCCGATGCGCAAGCATCCACCTCCAACGATCCCTCCTTTTCGCAACGCCTGTCACGCGAAGATCTCATTCGCTTCAGATTGATGACCCGCGATTTCGCGGACGTGATACGCGACGCGATAGGAGAGAAGGGTTCAGTGAAAGAGCTTGCGCCTGAAGAAGCCGCGGAGTGCGGATGTTTAGGCACGCTGAAGAATTTCCTTCGGTACGTACCTGGACGATACGATACTGGTACTCACTTCCAACCTCGCCAGTCGTGTCATCCCTCGCTGACCCATCGCATTCCCTATTTTTCACTTCCAACCTCGCCGTCTTGTCATCTCTCGCTGACCATCCGCATTCCCAATTCTTCAGGCGCGATCGCATCAAGTTCCACAAGGTGTTGTGCGACGCGGCGGCACGAGGGGGACAGCTCGAGGTGCTGCAGTGGTTGAGGGAGAATTCATGTCCCTGGAGCGCATCAACCTGCGCGGCAGCAGCAAACGAAGGGCACTTCAAGGTTTTAAAGTGGTTGCGTGAAAACGGGTGCGAGTGGAACGTGGAGACGTGCTCGGGAGCGGCGGGAGGCGGGCATTTAGAGATGCTACAATGGGCGAGGGAACACCACTGCCCGTGGGACACGTGGACGTGCGAGAAAGCGGCGAGGGGCGGGCATCTCGGGGTGTTACAGTGGGCCAGGGCGAACGGGTGCAAGTGGTGCGACTGCATGTGTGAACACGCGGCTGAGGCGGGGCAGCTCGATGTGCTGAAATGGCTTCGCGCCAACGGCGCGTCGTGGGACGAAACGACGTGCATGCGGGCGGCGGAGTGCGGTGACCTGGAGATCTTACAGTGGGCGCGAGGGAACGGCGCGCCGTGGGACTCGGAGACGTGCGCGCAGGCGGCGGAGCACGGGCACCTCGAGGTGTTGAAGTGGGCGCACTTAAACGGTTGTGGGTGGTGCGACTGCATTTGCCAGCACGCCGCGGACGGCGGTAACGTCGACGTGTTACAGTGGCTGCGTTTAAACGGTGCGACGTGGGACAAAAAGACGTGCGCCGCAGCCGCGGGGGCCGGTCACCTCGAGGCGCTTAAGTGGCTGCGCGCGAACAACGCGCCGTGGGGCAAAACGACGTGCGACAAAGCGGCGTTCGGCGGGCACCTACACGTTTTAAAGTGGCTGAAAGCGAACGGCGGGACGTTCGACACGCAAACCACCGCGGCAGCCGCGGAGGGAGGGAACTTGGACGTGCTGAAGTGGCTGCGTGCCAACGGCGCGCCGTGGGACGAACGGACGTATGAAAAAGCAGAGGAAGGTAACTGGCTTGACGTGATGTTGTGGCTGAGAAGGCACAAAGCGCCGAGATAATTTGTGAGGATTTTAACTTCCTCCACCGCGGACGGTACTGCAAACGTTCCCCCCTGACCAACGAATCCAAGCGCGGTCCAAGAAATGGAGTCGAGGTCACTATCGTGTCTGCAGATGACTCAATGTTTTCAAGGATATCCTACTTCCAGCTTGAACAACTTCACCGAGTATCCAGCCTGAGTTTTGTTTGCCCGGAAAAGCGAACGATTCGCGCGGCGGTATAAACGGTGGAGGTTGTTCAGTAGGAAGTAGGGTTTTTGTTGATGCCCTTCAGTTAACTTTCAGGTCGATATTAATTTCTACTTCCATTCTTGGACCGCCCTTGGGCTTGTTCGTGTAGGGGTTTACATTTGCAGCACCGTCCGCCAAGAAGGCAAAAGTAGAGACAAATGCCAAGCGCAACAGAAGAGACAAAACAGAGACAAGCAGTTTTCAATGCAAAGTTGGTATACACAATTGGAATGTAATGCACCCTACACCCACACGCTGGGGAACTTCTTGGCAATCGTAGGCATGAGTTTCTTCGACTCCGGGTTGTTGAAGTGCCAGACGCAGGGCGATTTCTGCGTCCGCTCCCAAAACACGTCGCCGTTGTTCGCGGTTTTAAACTCCTTCGGATCCGAACCTCCGACGCTCAACATGAGCGACCCGTCCATGTCAACCTTGACTCGTGAGTTTCGCGCACCCGCGCTTTCCATCAGGAACCGGTTCAAACACGTCTGGTCGTCGAAGAACCCGGCGGCGATGGTTCGCTTGGCGTACTCGGTGTCGGACATTTTGTACGGCTTGCACGCCTTTTTGAACCCGTCCCCGTCCCCTTGGCTCTTCACATTCTCCACCAAGTAGCTCTCAAGCTCGGTGAAGTAATCGAGAATGTCGTTCCGTCGTCCCATCCAGGTTCCGCCGTTGGCCCACTTGTTTGGAAGCCTGTCCTCGCCTTCACCTTCTTTCTTCGCGCCTTTGATTAGCCCAATCTTTTCGTCGCGCATCTTCTCCGCCGATTTCAAAAGAAACTCACGCTCATCCGCCATGTCAAAGTAGGTGTCGATTTCAGGCCAGAGTTGTGACTCGCCTCCGATTAGAATATCAGCGCCTGATTGGTCGAACCGGTCAAGAATTTCTTCATCGGGACAGCTAAACATCACATCCGTAGTGTCCGCGAACATCACCACCGGGTTGCCGGACATTTGAAGCAGCGCCGCCTTCGCGCCCATCAGCTTGTCTTCGAACCAGTGCCACCGCGTGCCGTTACCCGACAACGCGGCGTGAATGCCGTGCTTGTGAAGGCTCGCAAGGAAATACTTGTCCTTCCCCAGGTCCGTTGAGTGACCAACCACCACGAAATCCGCATCCTCCGAGCCTTTGGTGAACAGAACGGGAATCTCCTCGACGTCGTCCCACAAGGGGGCGCCTTTCCACCCTTCGAAGCCCCTGGGCGGTCGCTGGGAGGAAATCTGGCTCGCGCCTTCCCGTGAAAGACGTAACCTGAGGTGCTCGGAGTACGCGCCGCCGTCACTGGAAACGAGCGCGCCGAACGCGATCAAGCCAACCGTCGTAACCGCGGCGACATAACCGCCGACGGACAGCAAAGGCTTGCGCGTGGTGTGGTGGGAATCGAGAAGGCCCTGGGATTGGAGATCGGGGAAATGAGGAGAAGGTCAGCGAATAACCGGTGCAAGGGTAGCAACACGCAGACGTAGCGACAGTAAACCGAAAAGGGTTAAATGACGCGAGTAATCGTCGTCATTCTCCTCCGCGCCACGGTGTGCCATCAAGTATCGTCGCGGTTCAAGGAGGGCTCCCGTCGTCGGGTCCGTGACACACAAGAAAAGAATCCGCGGGTGTTCGAGGCCGAGAGATCCCGCGGACGATTGTGTCCAACGCAAGAGCAACGCACCTGTACCTCCTCCTCGCTGGTGGCGCTGCCCCCCATCAACAGGGAGTTGCGTTCTTCCGTGTGCACCATGCGGAACGCGGGTGTGACACGCGCGTGGGTGCAATTGCGAGCGACGTGCAAGAAGGAGGTGTTGCGTCTTGCGTGGGCCTGAAAAAATCACCCGTTTCAGACTAAAACACATACGTTTTTTTGGTTTGGGGGTTACTCGGCCGATTTTGGAATTTCGGAGAGTTAATGTTGAGTTAATTTACCGATACATTTCAGTTTTTGTGTTTTTCTCTCGTCTCTCTACGCCGTCTCCACACGACCTTCCCCCCCTCCCCCCTCCTTGCTCAGCGCGTGCCACATCGCCAGCGCGCCTACGAGGTTGACGAAGCCAAGAATCAGCAGCTTCGGTTCCGGGTGGTACCCACTGCCGACCATCCCGAGAAACGCGAGAAATATGAATATTCGTCCGACTATGGTTGATAGGTAAAACCCTCTGGTGCCGTATCCCCTTTGGTCGCCCCAAGCGCTGCCGACATAATACACCCCAAACGCAACACATAGCACGCCAAACACCCGTATCCACGCATCCGTGATAGCCTCTACGTCGAACAACAGCCCGAATGCCTTTTGTGGAAATAACATCACGCACACTCCGATTGCGAATATATACCCTCCCGTGACGAACGCGGCTTTCCGCGCGGGAACACTTTGCGCGATTGCCTTTTCTCGTTTCAAAGCGTCCTCCGCGAGCTTCGCAGCCGCTGCATTCGCGGGAGTTACGGTTATATGGCGACCCGCGTTCGTCACAGGTTTGTTTTGAGGGCCACCTGAAGCGTTATTAGAAGTTTCCTTTTTTTCTGAAACCTCGGCTACTTGCGGCACCCCCGAGGCGTGGCTCTTCGCGCCTGACGCGCCGGTTTCGTTGCGTGGCGTGTTCCGTCGTACTCCGCCAATCACAACGGAGTTCGGCCGGAAGTCAAGGCTGAAAATCTTTGACCTAATGTCACCCTTCGAACCAGCCACGACGTCGCCCCGAAGCGATCCCCACACGAAAACGTCGCCGCCCGCAATGACCTCCGCCAGCTTGTCCACGTCGCCCAAAACCTATGGGGAGTAGTCAGGGAGTGGAGTGAGTGTTTTGAATTTTAGGGTATTTGATAAAGGTATGATCACAGTACAGTGTGTTTCATTACGACATGGGGAGCGAAGAGAAGGGGGTTGTCAGCGAGTCAAGGCGTACTCAATGTGTATGTGCTAAATGCTCATTTTGCTCAAAAATGAAAGAAACGCTCGCGTCGGTCGACCGTTTGGGGATGTCGGCGTCGATTTGTGGCGGTCGCGTCGGGAGCTGCGTTCCCAATGTTCAAATGTACGTACGATGACAGTTCCTGGGTGCCGTACGGTTTGGCCTCCGCGCAGGGTTCTTTTGACGTACAGGGGCGGGGACTGTAACGTCCCCGGCTTGGGCGCGCCCGCGTCCCCGAACTGCTCGCTAAATTTCGTGCTCCGACAGATCACCGTCCCCAATTGACGTCCCCGCGTGCGCTCTGTGCGTGTCCCACGACCAGTCAGGGTGGATCTCTGCGTGAAAACACGATTGAACTTCGGTACACGACTCACCGCCGGCGTCGCCACCGCGGACGCCATCACGCACGCCATGGCGCGGTGGCAAGTGTGGGGACGAGACGGGAGGATGATATTTTGAGGCATCCAAGAGGTCCGTATCGGAACAGAAAGTACAAAAAGTGATTGAATAAAATTACACGTCCGTTACTCCCTCGCGACTTGCGTTTCCACCAGCGCGCGGTACTTCCCGTCTTTCTTCCCCATGAGTTGTTCGTGCGTCCCGCACTCCACTAACCGGCCGCCTTCCAAAACCCCCACCCGGTCCGCTCTGCGCACCGTGCTTAACCGGTGCGCGACGAGAATAGTAGTCCTCCCGTGCGATACTTTTTCCAAAGCTTCGCTGACCAACTTTTCACTCTCCGCATCCAACGCACTAGTGGCTTCATCCAGTAACAGTATGCTCGGGTTCGCCAGCACAACCCGCGCAATTGCAATCCTCTGCTTCTGCCCGCCAGACAGAAACGTCCCGTTCTCCCCCACTCTCGTTTCGTACCCGTCGGGAAAGTTGGAAATAAACTCGTGGCAGTTTGCTATTTTCGCCGCCGCTTCGACCTCTTCTTTAGTCACCTTGTCCCCCCCCCAACCGCGTACGCGATGTTCTCCAAAATGCTCGTGTCAAATAGCGTCGGGTTCTGTTGTACCGTGCCGATGCTGGCTCTTAGCCAGGTAAGGTCAAGGTTTATTAACTCCTCGCCGTCAATTTTTATGAATCCTTTTTTCGGGTCGTAAAATCGCTCAAGCAAAGCGCCCACGGTGCTCTTCCCGCCGCCGCTGGGTCCGACCAACGCAAACACCTCCCCGGGTTTTAACTCAAGACTAAACCCCCGTAATACGTCCTTCTCAGGCCGGCTGGGGTACGAGAAACACACGTCCTCGAACGACACAGCGCCGTGAGGAGGGGGTTTTTTTTGCGCGGAGTTTTTGGTCAATAAATTCTCGTCTTTATTGTCTCCACGTTTCTTTCGGTGGAACACGCTTTCGTGCACGATTCCCTCCAAGTTCCTTCGCACGTTCGTCTCGACTTTCTGTTTAGAGCCCACCACCTGCGCGGCTCTATCCGCGGCGATCAGCCCCCGTTGTAACTCCGCGCTTAAGTCGCTCAAACCCGCCAGCGCGCTCGCGACTTCCAGCGCCAGCGGCACGACGGTGGTGAGCTCGCCGACGCTCATCCGTCCGCGCTCCACCAGCTGCCCGCCGTACCACAGCCACGCCGCGACCGCGGTTGAGGGAACCGCGGCAAAAAACGCGAGGTGCACGGCGTGTGCGCGAATCGCGATTTCTCGGGACCGTGCTGCGTTGTCAAGCGCCTTCGAGTACCGCATATCTTCGTCGACTTCCCGGGCAAACGCGCGAACCGTCCGCGCGCCCGCCAAACGCTCCGCCGCGACGCTCGCCGCGTGTTCCTTCGCCTGCGCCGCGTTCCGGTGCGCCTTTGCGGAAACCGCCCCGACCGCGCCGAACAGCACCACGCCCGGAGGCACCATCCCAAGCGCCACCGCGGATATTTCCCAGGACAAACGAACCAGGGACACCGCGCCGTGTACCGTCACCGCGACGCTCTTCACGCCTCCGGTGATACACCTCGCGACGACATCCGCTATTTGGCTCGCTTCACCGCCTAGACGTTCTCTAAATTCCCCCGACGTTCGCCGTTCCAACACCTCCATGTCCTCGGTGATGAACGCGGCGAACAAACGTCGGCGCAGGTTGGTCTCCATCTGCGTGCGCGCCTCGCCAGAAACGCGAACCAACAAGTACTTCGCAATCGCCTCGGCGCCTCGCAGCGCGGCGAGCTCGAGGAGCGGCTTCAACGGGACGCCCCCCCCGTTGTTTTTGCCAATCAAGTCATAAAGCTTGGACATATGCCGCACAGAGGTGAGCTTCAAAACCGAGGCGACGACCGTTACGACGACGGTGAGCAACAAAGCGGGCCAGTGCTGTTTCGCGAGTTGTATGAGAAGGCGCCAGCCGGTGAGGTGCGCGTTGGACGGCGTCGTCGCCGATACGTCGTCGGCGGTTTCGGACGACGCGTCGGACATATCATCGTCGTTCTTGACGTTTATATCGCCCACTTTTGCACTGTCATCGGCCGTGTCCTCATCCGACGGCGAGTGGCTGCCGAACAGCTTTCTCAAAGCGTCGACGCCTGGCACGGCGGGCGCACCCGAGGCGTCGCACAGCGCGAGGCCACACC
>TARA_B110000977_G_scaffold110086_1_pt1 | contig 67014 bp, 53 predicted proteins | sample TARA_B110000977 | Tara Oceans TARA_B110000977 (sample SAMEA4397798) | marine metagenome | biome: Polar Biome; feature: [SRF] surface water layer (ENVO:00010504); material: water (ENVO:00002006), including particulate matter (ENVO:01000060) such as... | depth 5 m | reverse complement strand
ACGACCTCTTCCGACCCCAACGACCACCCGCCGCCACCATACCCGTCGTCTTTGATTTTGTGCGCGGCGTGCAGTTCCAGCACGAGTTTCGTCGCCGCCGTTACTTGGACGCCTCGTAGGGACACTCTGGCGCGCCACTTGTACCGCGCGGCGCCGCCTCGGTCGTGCGACGAGGGTTCCATCAGTGGGCCTCGTGAGCGCAGCGGCGCCCCACTCGCGTCCATCGCGGGCTCGTGGCCCTCGTACAGCGCAGCAACGAGGCGCGCGGGCGAGTCCTTCAAATCCATCGGTCCGGCGCCCTCCATCATCACCCTCACGGTGACTCGTGGGAAATCGCGGCCCAAGCCTCGTCGTAACCGGTCACGCGAGTCGTCCGTCATATACGAATCCTCTGAGCCGTAATCGCTGCCGTAATCGCTGCCGCTGCCGTATGTGTAGTCCGACTTGTCCTCCCCCTCTGCGACGGGGTCCAGGTTGCCCTTTTTCGAACCGCCGCGTTTCGAAGTACCGCGCTCCAAAGGCACAGGGGTCTTCATGCCGTCCAGAGGAGGAACGCCTGGAGGTCCATCCATGCCATCCATAGGCCCACCCATAGGACCTCCTGGAGGTCCATCCATGGGACCACCCATACCCGGTGTCTCGTCCACCCCTCCGACCCCCCCCGGGCCGCGCTGCTGTCCGTCGTTGGTGTACATCGGCGACTGCCCGTATGGCGGCAGCACGCCGGGGTACGGCGTCTGGCCGTAACGCGGATACCCGGGCGGAGGGTGGCCGTATTGAGGAGGGGGGTATGGGTACGGAGGAGGGTACTGCATCTGCTGCTGCTGCGGCGGCGGCGCACCCCCTCCACCTCCACCTCCACTCGCGACATACGTCCCATCCTTCAGCTGTAGCATCTCCGTCCTTAGTCGCTCCAGCTCCACCGCTCGGCTCTCTCGCCCGATGTTAAGCTGCATCTTGAGCATCTCCCGCATGTGCTGCGCGTACAGGCTTTTTATTTCCGCGTCGTCTTTGATTTCATCCGGGAGTTGAGGGAGGTCTCGGACGTTACTTGAACTGCTGTCTGAGCCCCCTCCACCCCCTAGCCCTCCGCCTTTCTTCGCCACTTCAAGCAAACTCGCGAGGCTTTTCTGTAACTCGTCGACTTGCGTTTTCAGCGCGCTCGCGTAATCGGGCGTTTCCTTTTTCGAATCTTCTTGCCGCCGGTCATCTCTGTCTCTGTCTCGCTGTTGTGCATAAGGATCCTGTCCGTACGGCTGCATACCATACGGATTCATCCCGCCCATCATACCCGGCATCATCCCGCCCATCATCCCGTATGGGTTCATCATAGGGTTCATACCGGGATGCATGCCGTAGGGAGGCATGTTTCCTTGATGCATGTTTCCGTAAGGATTTTGATTTTGATTGTTGTCGTTTCCTCGATTTCCACGTCCGTTGGCGTTCTCGTCGTCGTAGCTGTCCCGCAAGTTACGGTTCGACCGGTTGTTGAAGCTCATTTGATTGGACTGGCGCATGGAATCCTTGCGTTGACTGGGCATCCCTGGCGCGCCGCCGCCCCTTTGCGCCGGCGCCGGCGCGTCGTCATCTTCATCCAGCGCGTGCCGTCTTCCCCCGAGTGACGCTAACCTTTCCCGTTCGCGCATGTGCTCCGCTTCCGCCGCGGCTTCCGCTTCCTCCGCGGACGCTTGCGCCACCGCGGCGTTGTGCAAAGCGTCCGCCTCGTTCCACCCACTGCCGCCCTTGTACGCGGCCAAGCGCTCGCGCGCCGCGGATTCCTCGCGTCGTAAACGCGCAACCAGCTGACTTCGATTGTGCTCGCGTTCCACTCTAGGCGTGCCGCCGTGTCTGTGCTGGTTCAACGTACCGTTCGTGGTCGCCGCCCTCTGAAGCTTCTCTCCTACGTCCATCTGGCGCTCTAATAATTCTCGACGCTTCGCCTCCAGGCTCTTGACCTTCTCAAGGTACGCCGCGGTCTGCTCGGGAGGGAGCTTGCCTTTCGACATCGCGTCGTGCTCCGTGGAGCGCTTTTTCAGGTCCGCGACGTGGTTGTCAAGGCCTTGCAACCGCTCCTGCGCCCTACGCATCTTCTCGTTCAACTCGTCATCATCCATGAAACGCACCGCCGCGGAGGTTTCATCAGCAGGGCCCTTCAAACCAGCGCCCGAAGGCTTCAGGCTCGGCTTCTTCGTGGGCGCGTTCTTGGGCGTGGAGATATCAGAATCAGTGTACTCGGAGTCCGAGTCCGTCTCACTCTCCGTGGACTCGGATTCCGAGCTCGCCGGGACGGGCGGTTTAGGTGGCATCGCACCCTACCCCTCGCCCGAGCGCTTCGCTCCGAGCTCTTCGCCAAGGGGACACCGCCGGACACGGGCGCGGCGCACTGCCGACTGAGAGAAGGCAAATGATAATGAATTCAAAAACGTTGACTTCAAACCGCGTCTGAGCGTGTATGGGTATTTCACACAGCCTATAGGGGCCCCCGTTCGTCAATTCCGAGTGACAGCTCGATCCTCGAACTTCTTCGCGCGGGAAGGCACCCGCCTACTCGTCGGGCGCGCTGGGGTCAGGATGACGCCCTCGGGGTGCGCGATCATCACGGCGCCCTCGGCGTGGGCGTCGGTGAGAGCCACTGGGGTGTCATGTCGGCGACATGCCTCTCCAGGGACGCGTGTTCGTCAACCTCGCCGAGGAAGGGTCGTGTTAGTTACCAGAGCCGTGGCCGCGGATGCGGGCGGAGCATCAAGCGCGCTGAACCTGCTGGTCAGCACGGGCGTGCTCCTGGGCGTGGGCTCAGCTGCGGGACGTGCGCTCCCTGTGCTGTTCGCGGACCGCGACCTGCCAAAGCCCGCCGCTGCGCATGACGACGACCGAGGGTTGCGATGGGGCGTCGCCGGATTCGTGTCGTGCCTTCCATTGTTTGGTTTCGTCGCGTGGTTTCTCCCCGCCATGGGCGGCGAAGTCGCCGGCTCCGGGTCAAGTTCGGACCAAATGAAAGCACAAAACACACAGCGGTACCTCGCGTGCGCGGCGCTGTACGGCGTCGCAAACGTCTCGCGAGGATTCGACGTACAAGACTGGCGAACGTGGGCCATCGCAATCGCATGCGCGTTCCATCTGCAGCTCGAGCGAGCGGCGTTTGAGAGTGAGACGCGAGAGGAAACGCGAGAGACTAATTACTCACTCGCGCCTGGCAAGAGAACGAAGCCGAAAACGAAAGAAAACACACTGGGTGCACCTAGCGCTACTACAGTGCTCAATGCGTTGGTCAAGACCGCGGTTTCCAAGGAACGCGAAGCTGTGGCGGAGGTTGTCGGCGAAGAGAATGACGAAAACAACGACCGCCTCTCCTCTACAACAAAATCATGGCGCGGCGGGTACGACCTTAACATTGGTCTTCCCAAGGCCAAGGCTTTGAGTCTTTCAAGGCCGAAGCTACCTGAGATTAATCCCCCGGAGCTCACCGTGAGAGGCGTCGGGCGTGCGATCGGTGCGACGCAAATCCGCGCGGCTAGGTTGCGTACAGAAATAGAAGAGGGCAAGTTGCGCGCGTCCATTGAAGAGGAAGACGCTGTTGAACGTGAACGTTTGCAACGGGAGGGTTTATTGATAGGCGCCGAGATTTCGGACTGGGACAAGCGGTTCGAGTTTAGGACCATGACCCGGGATCAACTCCTGCGAATCGCACGGGACAAAGGGATGAAGGGGTACAGCAAGCTGAGGCGGGGAGAGTTGTTACAGGCGGTGGAAGAAGAGCTGTACGGCGACGATCGATGATAACTTCCTTTTAGTCTTAAGTTATTATTGAATCAACATGAAACAATCCCTCTACGGTCTATCCCGCGCCCACCCTTCCCACGTGCCTATGTCCCACTTCACGAACCCCGCGTCCGCACCTTCGCGTATTAGCCGGCTGTTGCACGACGACACCGAGCTCATCCCCACAACGTGTTTCGGTCGCTGAATGACTCCAATTTTCACGGCTTCGTTTACCTGTTCCAACACCATCAGACCCGTGACCGGGGGCAGGTAGAAGTCCAGTAACAGCACGTCGACTCGTCCGAACTCCTTCAACACCTCCACCGCGTTCTCTGAGCTCCACCGCTGTTCGAAGTGCCCCATACGAACCTCCGCCCCCTTCAGCATCTCACCGATATCGTACGAATCTTCAAACGCCAGGACGCGGTACGAACTCGCGTCGTCACTCGGGCCAACCGCGGAGGAGCTGGCGGACACATTTCGTGTTAATACCCTACCGATACGTCGCATCCCTCGCACGGGGCACGCCCGAGTGCGAGGCACGAGCGCGGACAAAGAGGACAACGCCATGAGAAGTGATGGAAAGTGTGATGGCCTCAACCTAAACGCAAAACGAAAAGAAAAATAATAATGAATGGTTAATTCAATCGCGCGTGGCTATGTGCGCTTTCTAGGGTCCTAAATCTCGGAGATCCTATATCTCAGCTCTTCGGGGTTGGCGGCCCCAGCGGCACGGGTCCGGCCATCGGGTCTGACACGAGAAACACGCCGCTTCGAGTCTCGTCTCGGCGTCTCTCTGACTCTAATTCAATGTCTGATGACTCGATGTCCAAATTGTCTATCAAGTCTCGTCTCGCCCCCCTCTCCGCCATCTCCAGCATCCCCGTCCGCTCGTCCTCGTCGTCGCTCCCGTCGTAGTAGCTGTCGAAGTCTGAGTCTTCATCAATGTCAACGTCAAACTCGCCTCCTTGCCCATTCTTCCGCCGAAAGAACCCCCACAAGTTCCACGCCGACGGCTTCACGACGTTTGCGGCGTTTCGTGATTTGAAACTTCGCCCTTTTGCATCTCTCGCCGATCCAATTCGCGGCGTGTCCACCTTCGCCCCTAAAGCGTCGTTGGCGAGTTTCGTGATCCTAGCAGTGACCAACGCAGTCATAATAAGTCCAAATGCGTAGAACGCAATCTCAAGTTTTGAAGTGCCAGTGCCGCTCGTCCCCGCTGCTCTTCTTCCAGTGTCCCCTAAATAAACATACAAAGTGCTCGCGGGAAGAATCCCAACCGCGCTCGCCGCGATGTAGGGCGCGAAGTCCACGGCGGTGAGCCCGAACGCGAATGACATAGCGACGTACGGAGAAAGTGGCGATAGCCGCGTTAGTAAAACGATCTGCGCCCCGTCACGCATCACGGCCTGGTCCAGCGCAGCGAACTTAGACGCGCGCTCGCCGTGGGTGTTGAGGAAAATTTTCTCCACGATTGGCCTTGCGGCGTACCGCGCGATTATAAACGAAACGCCGGCGCCGACCGCGCACGAAGTTCCCACCAACGCGACGCCTAGTGGTGTGCCGTATATGACGCCTGCTGCTATGCTAGTTGCACTCGCGGCGCCTGGCACCACCGCGAAACTCGCCACGACCACGTTGAACGCCCAAAACGTGAACGGGTCTGCGATGGATGATGGGATCAATAGTCTGGTTAGTTACTTTTGCAAAACTCGGCAACGGGAGGATCGGGTGATGAGAGGTTGTTGTTGTTGCCTTGCGTTCGTGCGAAATCCTACAAACTGCCGTTGCCCAAACCCCGTTACGTACCGCTGATCTTGGGTAGGACGTCCTCGACGAAGCGCATTTTCGCGGACGCGTACAGCACGCCCACCACGAGACTCAGGAGGAGGAGGACCAGCGAAATGCCTCGGCACCACAACGCGGTGCTCACCGAACGCTGCTCGGTGCTTGTCCTGGTGCGCACGGGCGCGGCCGCGGCATCGCGCGATAGCGCACCCGCCCCAGAACGCCGCTGCGCCTCCCCGGACGTCATCGCGAACGCTGAGGACAACCGGACCAACTCCCGGACGTCCCCCCGCTCACCTGCAATGGTCGGCCCGCGGCCTGAATCTCTACTTACCGGCGGCGAGTAGAGTACAGAAAAAAGTCATGGGACCCAAAAAAATATTTCCGTATTCCTTCGTTGCAGCGCGGCGTGCATAACATGTTACAATACTAGTCCTAACTCATTCCTTCACACTCGGTAGTTTCCCCAGTCTGTGTTCGCCGAGCGCTCGCCTCCGCTCCTGACCGGTCGATCTGCCAGGTTCCCTGTGTCCCGCGCGCGCAGACAAACTTCTCTCCACGCTTCTCTCAGCGCCTCTGCGTCCACGAAATCATCTCCCGTGACGGCGTCGTACACCCGGACGGTAGTGTCCATGCACCCCACCACAAGCCGCGAGTGATCAAAAGCCACGCCCAACACTCCGACGCCCGTGGAGATCGACGGAGGCACCGTCGCGGCGACGTCGGCATCTCCATCTCCTGAATTCACACAGGTGTCAAAGGGCAACCGACGCCACCGGACCGCCCCGTCGTCTCCTCCAGACACCACCCTGCGAACCTTTGTGTTTATAGCTACGGTGTTGACGCAGTCGTCGTGCCACCGTTTAGATTCGCTTGATACGCACAACGGCACGCTCGTTTTTCGCACATCGCGCACGTGCACCGTCCCTCTTGCGGAGCCGAAGCAAAACAAATCGCCATCAGCGGCGACGCACATCGCTGCTGCGGACCTGTGAACGGAAGGTGCACGGAAAAGCTTTTCGTGGTGTGAACTATTGGTATCACCAGCACCGGTAGCAGCCCCCGCAGTATTGAAAATACTATTAGTAGTATTGCTACTACTATCTAGTGCGGTCGTATCATTCCCCACCGAGTGGGTGGTCCTCGCTGTTTCGTTAATCAACGCATTCGTTCGTGCGTCGAACAAACGCACGACCCCGTCGTCGCACGCGGCGTACACCACGTTGGTGTCACAAGAACCGCTACCCCAGGTGACACCATACACGGCAATGTTGGGTAGCTCGAACCTAAATGTAGCTGCACCAAACCTACTCACGTCGTACACGTGTACCCCCGCGCCCGCTGTGTCACCAGCGCACGCTGCGCATGCCGCTCCGCTACGCGTTTTTGAAGAGACGTCGAAGAACTGCGCGTGCGGCGCACCGGTGGCGGGCGAGGTGAGTCGCTTTGTGGTTGTGCAGGGAACGGAATAAGGAGCGGTATGGACGCTGGTGCCGTCGTCATACCCATCAATAATCAACATCTCCCAAGGCTCCACCGGCGCGTTTCGTAAATCCCAGACGCGCATTTCGCCAAACGCGTCGCCGCTGAAAGCCGTGCACGGCGTTTCCCCGGAGTCGGAGGTATCGCAAAGCACTTTGCAACACGTAACCGCTTCGTTGTGACCCACGCACCTTGCGAGTAAACGCTCCCAGACGTTGGGTGGGCTCGCGCGGTGCACGTTTTTTGATATTTTTGTTTGTTTTTCATCGTCTGAATCGTAACATTCCTCATCGACTTCTTCATCAACCGGCCTTGGCGCTCTCGGCGGCAGTCCCACCACGGCGAGCGTTTTGTCCGCCGACCCGGTGACGAACACGTCCCCCGAAATCGCAACACTTTGCGTGTACTCCGAGTGTACTCTGTGGTTACTCGTATTGAACCTTCCTCGGCGCCACCCCGTGTCGACTGCTGTGCCTCGCTGGAACGCGCCGCGCCATGTTTCGCGATGCTCCGGCCGTTTAGGCCACCGCGTTTGTCTGCGCTGCACGATTCCCCACAGCGCATCGTCACCAAGTGCCAGGTTCTTGAACCGGGAAGACGCGCACATCACACCCGCGAGCTCAAAGTCACCCATCTCGCGAAGCACTGCCGCTGCGATTGAATCCGGAAGCTGGTCGAGATGGAACAACGTTGGCAAATCCTTAGCGGCTTCGCGCTCTCGCAGGCGACGGCGCGAAAGAGACGCCGACGCAGACTCCGCGTCGGACGAACGAGCCGAAGCAATGGAAGCGGCTTGTCTTTCCGATTCCAGTCGTCTTTCCGCGTCGCGAGCCGCTGCGCGTTCCGATTCAGCCTGCGCTTCCCTTGCGTCGATTCTAGCTTCCATCGCCGCGACGCGCGCCGCCTCCACGACCCCGGCTTCCGCTTCAGCACGCACAGCGGTTGCCAACTCCTCTGCGATTTGCGAATCCTCCTCGGACACGTCCCTCGCATCTCGTGCGAGTTTATCCAGGCGCTCCGCCAGGGAAACGGGCGGCGGGCCTTGGTACGTGTACGCCGGGTTGCGCACGCACCAGCTGTTTTGAAAATGGAAGGGAAGGTCAGAGGTGGTGGGAGATGTCAGAGGTGGAACGTCAACACGCGAGCATCTTAGATTCGGTCAACCACGTGTTCTCCAACACACTACGTACTCTTTCTGGTGGTACCGCAGCTGGCGACACAGCTCCTCGAACTCGTCGCACAAGTGACGCATGCGCTCGTCCTCGTCGTCGGACGACATCGCGTCCAACGACGAGGCGCGCGCGGCGACTGACAGCCAGGTGATGAGAGACTGAGATTTCAAGTGCCGAGAAAAAGACACCAAAAAAAGCTTGGCCAATAAGATCACCTTACAACGTCGCTCGATCTGTCATCAGCACACCTGCGTCGAACCCCCCCGGGCGCGTAATTGACGCGCGGGGCATCCGCACAGGGTCACTGCACTCTCTCTTTGTTTCGCCGAAAGCAAAGACAAGGCTTTGTCTTCACCGTTCTCTCAACAACTCGCGTCAAAAACACCCACTTCTTTTATCAAGCTCACATCACTTCAGTTCTCCCGCTTACTGAAACAAGTCTATGTAGTACGACAGGCTTTGTCCTTGGTAGTTCGCAAACTCCTGGTTGGTTTCCTCGAACGACCCAAGGGTCTGGGTGGCGAAGTACACACCCGCGAGGATACCGCACGCCAGGATCACACCCGGGATCCCTCCAAGACCAACCTTGGCGTACTTGTCCGAGGTCGGAGATTCCGTGTACAGCTGTTTCGGTTCGATGGCGAAGATGTTGCCGTTACCGGAGTTGTCCTTGCCGATGTACCCGGTGGTCTGGTCGATGGTTTCCTTCGCGGTGACGATTAAGGAAACACCGCGGCGCTGTTTGGGGGCGACGGGCCTATTTGGGGAGACAGGAGGAGACGGGAAGGTCAACACGACTGTCATGAGAAAGAATGGTGCCGGCCCGCCATTTGTCTAGGACGCGGATAAACCGTAAGACGCACCTGGGCGCGAGCGCCTTGACCGTGCGGCGCGCGCTGAGGTTGCGCGCGACAACCTTGGGCGCGGCGAGGTAGTTGGAAGCGGAGATGGCCTGCATGGTTACGTGCGGGCGAGTGTGAGGCGAGTGGCGGCCGGCGGGGGGTCATGCACAGTCACCGAGTTACAGAGGAGGACGTGGAGCTCCCGCCAATCGCCAATCGCTGTGGACCTCCCATTGCAAAATCGAGTTCAAGTGCGTGCGAAATCGAGCCAAGTTCAGTAAGGATCAGTCTTTAAAATGTGTTAAATTCCGTTTTATGACAATTTTCCAAAGGAGTGCGTTTTCTCATTCGCGCTCACTCGTCTCGCGATACCGTGCAATGCGCACCGGTATTATCGTCTCTAGTAGCACTAGTAGTACTAATTCAGCAGTAGTAGCACTACCGCTTACCAGCCGCCGCCACTGCCGCCGCCGGCGGAGGAGACCTTGGTGTCCAGGCCGGTGCGGCCTTCGCCGGAGCCAGGCTCGGTGCCCGCGACGTATCCGCCGTTCTGCCCGATCAGGGGCACCTTGGGTGACGCGACGCCGTCAATGACGTGAATCACGCCATTGTCCGCTTCGATATCCATCTGCTTCACGAACCCGCCGTCCACGCGGCCGGCAAGGCCCTGGGTGCCTTGCGCGGGGGCACCGACTTCGACTTCACCGGGAGTCGTCTTGGAATCAATCGCGATCTTCGTGCCTTCCAGGGTCATGATCAGGGGGTAGTTCGTGACTGAAGGTTTGATTGGCGAGGTGAGAGAGGAATTGTAATTGTTGGGAGGTATGGGTCAGTATATGTAGAACAGGTAGTATAGGATAGACTGTTGGTAGCATAGGTCGGGTTCAGAACCGTTCTTGTGACGCCTTCAACACAAAACACGTCGAAAAGAAAGAACAAGGAAAAAGAAAAAAATCCACTTACTGTGCTTCGCCGCGATCTTCCCCTTGATGCAGTGGAACTTGAGGATGTCCGCGGTGGAGTGAGTTCCGTCGGGGTTGGTGAACGCAGCCATGGCGTCGTTGGTGGGGGCGAACACGGTGAAGGTTCCGCCGTTGATCTCGCCGGTAAGGCCGTTCTTCTCCACGGCATCCGCGAACGCGGTGAGGCCGGAGGATCGGCAGGTGTCCATCAAGTTCGCCGCGCGGACTTGCATGGCGCCGCGGCGAGCCTTGGGCGCGGACTTGCCGCGCACGGACTTGAAGCCGGCGCACGAAGCGACGGACTGGGTGAAGGCGAAAGTGGACATTGTGAGTGTGGGGGGGAGTGGAGTAACGGTGAAGGTGTGAGGGTCCCTCTCTTATCTATCGAGAAAAACGCAGACGTGGCGTCGGTTTTTTTGCCACCCTGTCACAGGATCTCTGTCGAGTGACTGGACACTTTGCTGATGGCGGAACTAGTCCACAGACCGTAAACAGACCGTCAAAATGAGGGACACACACCAGATCAGCTCCCAACCTCCCTTGTCGTAACGTCCTAGGAAACTGACTTTTGATTGCTGGAAACGCCCTCTTCAGATCTCGCTCGGGCCACAACACCAGGCACGACATGGCCTCTAAATCACCCAGTGGCGCTACCGAGCGCACGCGTAGAGCAGCGCGCAGAGCGCTCTCGCGTGATACCCAACAGTTCGACGCGCAAACACCCATTATGAGCCTTCCCCAAGACGTCATGAATCTGATCCTCAGTGATAGAAACTTGCCTGATCCCAACGACCTCTCACGGTTGCGTTCGGTGAATCGTGCGATGCGCGACGCGGTGGCGGCGACAGGGCGTGAGATAATGGAATATGTGGGATGCATTTAATCGCGGATACGTAAGCATGCTGAAGCACCATCATTTGCGAGGTCGTCTGAATTGGCAAGAATGGCGCTGCACAGAGAGTTGCGAAGACGCGGCGTTACACGGGCAGCTCGAGGTGCTGCGGTGGTTGCGCAAGAACGGTTGCCCGTGAAACGGGTTGCCGTGGAATGGCGAAACGACCCGGTGTGCGGTGGAGGGCTACGAGCTTGAGACGCTGAAGTGGGCGCGCGAGAACGGCTGCCCATTGGTGGATGAAGAGACACGCATGGAGGCGGCGGAAGAACTCGGGTACGTCGACGATTTTCTGCTTTTACGTCGATTCTTCTATTGACAAACACGAATAAATCACTCCTTCACCTCGTCAGCCTCCTCCCCGCACACGTCGTCCCCTGAGGATTCATCCAGACTCGCGTCATTACCTTTCGACAACCCTTTCGAGGTCCTCTTCGACTTCCCTCCACTCCCACCCACGCGAAACGTCAACGATCGGCGTCGCTGCACGCGCATCACGTTCCCGGCGGCGCTCGTCTCGCTGGAGGTCTCGGATTGCGTCGTCGTCGGGCGTATGTCCTCGTCTCTCGGTTCGGGTTCGGGTTCATCAACATCAGCATCAGCATCGACAACCTCGGGTGTTTGCGTTTTGACCGTTTCAGAAGCACTCTCAGCGACAGCTCCGGGGGATCCCGATGGAGTCGTCTGTGACGTCGCCGCCGCCTCATCCTTTCCAGTTCCTTTCCCCGCGTCGCCCTTCCCTCCCCGAGCTCTGTCACCTCGCGACGAAGACCCCTCGCTTTGTCTTTTCAGGTCCGTCACCGCGCCCGCGAGCGCATCGAACTGCTTCGCCGTGACGCCCTGCAGTGCCCCAATAGTGCTCTGCGACGACCGCAGCTCCTCGCCCAGTTTCGCGACGCGCGTTTCCAAAACCGCCGCCTCTGCGTCGCGCGCCGCAGATTGCGCCTCCACCTTCCGCAGCGCCGGGGACAGCTCGCGCCGGACGAGACGGACACGCGTTGAGACTTTTGACAAATCCCGGGCGTTGCGGCTCGCCGCGAGCGCGACGCGGTCGTGCGCGCTTTCGAGCCGGCGCACGCGCGCGAGCACGGAGTCAGAAGGGGAACCGTTTCGTTGTGAAAATGAAGATTCGTTTTCGTCTTTGTCATCAGCACTACTCTTGCCCGCGCCTATTCGTCGCAGCACTGAGCTGAACGCCACCGCAGCAACGAGCGCGAGGTCGCCGATCATTATCCCCGCGGGTGCTTGGAACAGCGCCGGGTTGGAAAGCGCGGCCGCGACCGCGACGGAGGGCCTATACGCGTCGTACCCGGCTTTCACTTCCGCCGACGCCGCTGCGGTGAGTTCACGTCGCGCGCGTATGTGACGCGCCTCGAGGTCCGCGCATTCCGCCACTCTCACCGTAGCCACCCCCACCGCGGTGACCACGGCAAAAACCTCGCCGCCCTCGGCGAGGGACCTGGCGTATCCTTTGTATCCCCTTTTTCGGTGTTTGCTTCGTTCACCCCTTTTACTTCTCTCCAGCTCTGCTCGCGATGGTCGGCCGTGGTACTCCGGGCCGGGTTCCACGGGCGGGCGCGGGTTTCGGGACGCACGCCGCGGGTCCGCCGCCGCGCGCGTGGGTGACAGCGGTGGGTCCTCCTCGTCCATCGAACCGAAGTCGTCATCCCGAACCGCGCCGGCGGTTGGCCCGGCGCGGGGATTTGACATCCAGCGTTCGTGGCCAAATTCGCGCGAACGCCTTCCCGCCACCGCGTCCCTCGACGCGGGTTGGCGAGATTGGAATCGTCCCCGACACATAGACAAGACGGGCGACGGCGCGGTCGCCGCGGACGCGAGCGACATCGCACCAGGGAAGACCACACCGGGCGCCCCCGCGATGTTAAATGTGAACCTGATTGACATGACGGGCGGGTTTTACCGCTCGAGACGAACGCATCATTGGTGTTTCGGCTTTTATTATTTCAACTGGACAATCCTCTCGCTACTCGGTCGTACTCGGTATAAATATAAATTATTTTCTTGCTATTTACCTCACTGACACTCATCTTCGTGCCCTTCGTACCCGTTTTCGAACTGGCACTCCTCTTCCTCCGCCGAGGCTTGCCGCCGCAACCGCGCGACCTCTTCCCGCAAGGCGACGGTCTCCGCGTCAACCGCGTCTTGGTAGGAGTTGGACGAAGGAGGCCCTAACTGTTGGGGATGTTGCGGTTGTTCGTACGCACCGTTACCAGCATTGTTTCCGGTGTACGAGTTGCTCTCATTCCCATACACATCATTTCCATTCGCATCGTACGCGTTGTACGGCGTTGTGTCCCAGTTCCCCTTCCCGCCGCGCGTGCTCCGCGTGGTGTTGATCGTGCGCACTTCCGTTTCTGTTTGCCACTCCTCCCGCGCACTATCAGCTTGACGTCGTCTTTGTAACATGTCCTCCGCTTCTTGAGCTCGTGCACGAGCGGCCTGGGCCATCTCCTCTGCGGCTGCGGCGCGTGCGTTCGCAGCGCTCACCTCGATATCCCTGTGCCTCGCCGTAGCCTCCGCGGATTCCCGCGCCAGCTTGGCTTCCAAGCGCGCGGCGACGACAGTGGGCGACGAGACGTTCAGGTTATCGTCTGAAACTACCCCAACGTTTCCTTCGCCCGCTACCACATTCCCTTTCGCAGCCTGAGCCATCGCCGCCTTCGCCGCGATCTCCGCCGCGACCCTTGACGTGGCGAGGTCCTTCTTGACGTCCGCCAACAGCGCGGCCCGCGCGCGGACCCTGGACACCACATCCGCGAACTGAACAGACTCTTCCGCCACGGGCGCTGCTCGCGCTGGGACGCTCACCACGTTGTTCGTTCCCCCTAGTACTCTTCTGACCAATGCATGCACTCCAACCGCAGCAATCAACGCGCCATCCGCGAAGCTCCCGATTTTCCCCAAGGAAATCGAGGTGGCCGATGGAAGCGGGTTCGATCCAACGGCGGCGACGAAATCCACCGACCGTTTTTGTGATCCGCCGGTTCCCACCAACAAGCGTTCCTTGCCACTCAGTGCTCCACTGAGCTGCGCCACCCTGACGCCCCCCGCCGTGAGCAGACACAGCATCTCAGCCGTTTCCGAGAACCGCACAACCGCGGATGCTAGTTCCGGTCTGTTTTCGAAAAACGCGCGGCTGCGCACGTCGAGGGATTCTTTCGGTTTTTTCGGTTTCGAGTCATCCTCCTCAGTTGCTTTTTTCGACACCACATCGGGGTCATCCCCGCTTTTCCCACCCGAGCTCCCTTTGCTCGTCCCCGGTGTGTCCGTGTACTCCTCGTCGGAATCGGAGTCGCCATCGGATGAGGCTTCGGTGTCGTCTTTAGTGTCCTTTTTGCCCTCAGACCCGTCATCCGCCTGCGCGCGTGCAACGAGGCTGCCGTTCCGGGGGCGAAACAAAGGAAGCGCGTTCGAGGCGACGTCGGGCTTGAAAGATTCCAACGGGAAGCTCCCGAAGTGAAACCCGCTCGCAGAGGCGGAGGCGGGGTTCGTGCTAGGGGAAGAAACAGGCTTGACGTTGCCCAGACCTCGAGTGAAGGGGTTGGAGAACGTGGCCTGGTCATCCTCGCCTGTGAGAGACGCAGCGGGCGCGCCGGAGCCCACCGCCGCGTTCGTTCGGGAGGGTGGGGCGAAACCATTTCTTCCGGAAGACGGAAGATGGGGTCCGCCGGGTGCGGGGAGCGAGATGCGGCTGCATAGTCGGCCGAACGCGGCACGCCCTCGACGGGGGGGAGCGCGGCTACGGCCCTTGACCGGCGCCGCGCTAAGCGCGGGAGTCGCTGCGGAGGTGCTCATCTCTGAGAGGCCTTCGGTCGGGACATCCGGATAACAACAAAAAGCAACGAAAATGTTTCCGTTACTAAACGCTCGACTGCGAAACTGTCGGAGGGGCCGACAAGCGCGCACCCTCAACACGTTCCCCTTCGGCAGCGTTGTGTTCACAAATCGCGCGCGTTCGCTTGAAGCACGAGAAGAGAGATATAAGCGCGCTGCACCCCGAGGGATGCGCGTCTGAGTAGGGAGGAGGCAGACACGCACACCGAGGCGACGGTCTTTGAGAATCAAGCGACTTCTCTCGGAACCCGTTGTTTACCGAAAATGGTGTCCCCATCGGACTCGGGATCGCTGGCGTTCGAAGGCTTGCGCGTCCGCGATAAGACTGGAGCGGACACGACATCCGCCACCGTCGTGGTGTCACGCAAGGGCGTGAAGCTTTCAGGCACGAAAGGTGTTCTTGGGAACTTTCCGTTCCAATCAATCACGAGCTGGTCGCACGCCGCGGATGACGCATTGTCTCTCGTGGTGACCGTCGGTGCCGTGCGAAGGGAGGTTATTTTAGCTGGTCCGCCTGACGTGGTCACCGCGGTGTTACAAGCCATTGACTCAACTGTAAACGATATTTTGCAGGATATGACTGAACCGGTAGCGAGCGTAGACGCTACCCCCGCGCAATCGCCCGCGGAACCAACGCAAGCTGATGAGCGTAAAAACGACCACCACGTCTCAAAGACAGACGCGACAATCGCGGATGCCAAACGCGCTGCGGAGCGTGCTGCTGAACGCACGGAGCACACCGAACGCGCGCTCGCCGCGCGTGAACGCGCCATCGCCGCACGCGAACGCGCCGTGGCTGAAGCGGAGGTTGCGAACGTGTTGCGCGACTCGCCGGGCGCCTCGCGAAACGGGTCACCCTCTGACGAATCCAAAATAGCCACCGCCGCGGCTCGCGCGCGCGACGCCACGAAGGATGCCGAAGCCGCGCGTCTAGAAGCGACTGCAGCGAAGGCTGCGACCGCAGCGGCGGAGGCACGAGTGGTTGCGGCGGAGGCGCGCGCCCGGCTGAATCAGCCGGGAGCTGAAACCTCTGCACCGACTGAAACTGAAAATAACTCTGCGCTGGAACAGTCTTTGAAAACCATCGAGACACTTCGAGGTGAGGTCGCCACGGCGCGAGCGGAAGCTGAGGAAGCACGAGCCGCTGCAGGGCGTTTGTCCTCCTCCGCCGCGGTCAACGCGAACGCGGCGGCGGCGTATTACCGATCCAAGGATGGCCACGTTCGGCTGGGCAGTACGGTTGATGCAGAGTTGGAAACTTCAGAACAAACAGAAACGGATATGGCGACTGCCGCGGCGACCGCTGTGGCGATGTGTTCGCACGCAGAGGCGGAAGGGCTGCGTATCGAGCTCACAGCTGTGCACGCTGAGTTGCGAAAGTTAAAGGAAGAAAAAGATGCCGCCGCGCTTGACGCGGAGCGGGCGTGGCAAAAAGCCTCCGAGACGCACGAAAATTTACGGGCGCTTTCCAGCGAGTTCGATTTGGCGAAGAAAGCCGCCGCGGACGTCGCCATTGTGACAAACCGGGAAACCAAGTCACGGGAACTTAGCATTTCCGTGGAGCGGGAGCGCTTCGACGCGCGTTTAAACGCGGCGAACGAAGCTGCGCGTTCGCTGGGTGTGGAAAAGGGAGAGCTGGAGGTGGAGGCTGAACGTTTACGCCGTGAGCTGGAGCGCTCGTTTGAATCGCGCAGCGTTTTGGAAATGCACGTTAAAGACGCGGGCGAGCAGGCAGATAGACTACGTGCTGAGTTATCAGTAGCTGTGGCTGCAGCTGCCGACGCAAAAGATGAGGCCAACGCAGCGTACGAAGAGGCCGCTACTGCTCGCGCAGAACTGGAGGCACTCCGAGGCGCCGCGGACGACATCGGCGAGCGCCTGGACCAACACGCCCGGGAAAGCGAAGCCGAAGCCACGGCGTTGACCGTTGAGCGCGACCGGTTAGTGGACGCGCTCCGGTCGTCAACCGCACATCTTGACGCGGCTGAGCGACGCGCCGCGGAGGCGAACGCATGTGCCGCCGCTGCGGATGGCGCGCGAGAAGGTGTCACCGCCGGGGCCAAGCGAGCCGCCAGGCTCGCGGCGACGGACGTCGAAACCATGCGCAAGGTCGCCGCCGCCGCGGAGAAGAAGTGCGAAAACGCCGTGCTTTTGGCGGAAGAGGCGCGCGACGTCGCCCAAGGGCTTCGGATCGAACTGGACGAGGCGCGCGCAGCTCGTGACGCGTTCGCTGCGGAAGCCAGGGAAGCTTTGGCGCAGCGAGACGCGTCGGAGAGACGCACTATAGACGCCTTAAGCGCGAAACGAGACGTGGACGAGATGATGGTGGAAGCGGAGGAAGCGCTGCACAGAGCAAACCAAGCCGAGCGCGACGCCGCGCTCGAAGTGGCTAGCCTTCGCGAAGAATCTGAATTGCTTGCAAGACGCGTGGATCGCCAACGACGAGATGAAGACGCGTCACGACGAAGACGTGAAGTGGAAGTGGTTGTGGAACGTTTAGGGGTCGCGGACAGAGAGGTGTTGCAGCAAACCAGTCGATCAGCTGCGACGATGGAGGGGTTGGAACGGTCAGTCGCGGAATTGGCGAGCAGCGTGCGGAACGGTGAGACGTCTCGTCAGGGACAGGGAAACAGTCAGACACCCCAACCGCTCACGATTATTGATCGAGGTGACGAAAACATAGATCCTGTCGGAGGGTTACTAACCCTGTCGCAGCCCGCGAGCAGGCGATACACGCCTTGGTTTCCTGAAGTCGACATCCCTGCAGTTAGAAAACACGGAGCGACTTCTGTTGTTGAAAACGTTTCGGCGGCGCGTGACTCGCCCGGGTCTGTCACAGCCCCGAAACGCACGTCCATCATCGCCGACGCCGCGCTCGAAGCCGATGCCGCCCTAGCAGCAGCGCGGTCCATTCGAGACAGTCGCGAGCGCGGCGTACCGTCAGCTTCGGGGTCCGGGCGACTCGGTGAGTTCCTGCGATTGACGTCAGTCGTGCAGCGCGACGCCGTTGGCGATTCAAACGACACGCTCGAGGAGTTGGAGCTGAAAGCGAAAGCGAGGTTGGAGCGTTCTACAGACGAAGCGCGGGCCTCGTTGGATGCGCTTCGAGTGGCGCAAAACCGTGAACCAGGTGATTGGCAGGTTCGCCTGGAACAAATCGAGGCAGAGAACGAACGCACGCGTCAGCGGTTGGACAAAGCGAGGGAAGGGCGGAGCGCGGAACAAACTTCAGAGGATCCGAAACCGCGAGACGTCTCGCCGCCGCAACCGTGGCGATGATTTGTAGCAGTAGTTTTTTTATCAAAAGATGTCTCTGTTAGTCGATGTCTCTGTCAATCACCTCCGTCCTCGTCGCCGATGCCGAAGTAGCCGCGGATGGTGAACGGGCTCTTGTTTGATCTGCGGCGAACTCTCCGGCTCGCGCTTGATCCACTTTGAACTCGGTTTGTCCACGCGTGCCGTTTTGCGCACGCAGCACAGTTGCGTTTTATCGTGCCGTGATGGCAATTAGTGCATGTCACGCAGTTGTTTCGCAGTTTGCCGTGGGGGCAGGGTTTGCACACGGCGCAGTCGCTTTTCCGCTTGCCGTGAGGACAGGGGTTGCACACCGCGCAGTTGTACTTTAACTTGCCGTGATGGCAGGGGGTGCAGTCCGCGCAGGCGCTTTTCAGCTTGCCGTGAGGGCAGGGGGTGCACTCCACGTAGTGGCGTCTCACTCTGCCGTGAGGACACGGGGAACACACAGCGCATTGGATTTTTTCCCTCCCGTGCGAGCACCGCTTATGTCTTCCCATGATCACCGTGCGATTACCAAGTCGTGCCTCTCCGCGAGCACGCGCCCCTCGTTGTGAAAGCCACGACTTTTGGGAAGATATTTTTTCACTCGAGTTCTCGGAAGTGCCAACAAAGAGAGAAACATCGCGTGAACAGTCAACTTCAGAACGACAGTATAGAGTGCAGGCTACCCTTTTGTTACACAACAACTATTACAGTTTATCCATGTTCCGCTCTATTTCGCGTTCGCGTTCCTCGCGCGTCGGCGGTCGCCGCGCTTTTCGAACAGGCGAACGCATCCGGCCTTCGCGATCGACACTCTCTTCATGGTTTCGCGATTCGCGTTCGTTGAGTTCCTCGTTTTCGTTGAGTTCCGTAGCTATCCTCGCTCGCTCTGCTTCAAACCGGCGTTGTTCTTCCTCCGCTCGGCGGCGCATGTTTTCCCTCTCGCGCCCCGCCGCCACCTCCGCGGCGACTCTTTCCTCCTCCCTGCGCAACGCATCCGCCGCAGCCGCGGCACTGCGCCGCGCGCGATCCCGAAACGCATCCCTGTAATCCGCTGAGTTATTACTAGACCCTGCCGAACTTTGCGAAGCCTCCCCTGGTCGCCACGAACGACCCGCGCCGTTCCCCGCCGCCGCAGCAGCAGCAGCCGCCGCGGACGCCGCCGCCGCGGCCGCTACTTGCGTCCGTCTCGAGATGAATCCCGGCGAGTGGTACCCCGGAGAGCCGTTCCCGGTGGCAAAGGATGGCGAAGCGGGAGTCAACATTTGTCGCACTCGGATCTCCGCGACGTTTCCGACCGGCTTGCCGATCTCCGCCCACCGCGCATGCGCGGCTTGAAGCAGCTTGAACGTCTCTTCGCACCGCGCGGCGGCTGCGACGTCATCGCCTCGCGCGGCAGATCGGTCTGGGTGGTTCTTGGCTAATGCTTTTTTGTACGCGTTTTCGACTTTGTTTCCGGGCATCGCGCTGAGCTCAGCGGGGGTAACGTCCAACAAGCCGAGTTTCAACAAGCTCGCGCCCATGCACCCCGCGGCGGCGAGCGCGTGCACCCCTGAATTTTCCAAAAAACGCTGCGCCTCACTTCGTGCGCCGTCCATCTCGGACGCTCGTATCTCAGCTTGCTCGATATCTTTTCTATGGGCAGTCATTCGCTCCGTGACCAACCGCTCACTCTTCGCCGCTTTCTTCGCCGCCTTGGCCGCGTTCCGCTGGCGCTCAATCTCCGCGGCGCGCTGCGCTTCGTGCGCTGCGGCGGCGGCGACGCGCGTAGGGGACTCGGGCTCTGGAGCTGATGGCACTGGCTGCGACGAGGGCTCGGGCTCTGGTTCGAGGGGCTCAGGTTCAGTCACAGCCTCAGGTTTACCCTCGGTCTCAGGTCCATCCAAAGGTCCGTCTTCGGGTTGAACCGCCTCGACTTCCACGCGCGTCTCTTCCGAAGTCTCGTCCTGTGTCTCATCATCAGCCTGCACGGTTTCGACCGCCTCGACGGGCGCATCCACCCCGAAATATCCCTCGTCAACCTCCGGGATGATATTTTGTCCAGAAGTAGACGCAGGTTCCGTAGACAAAGCTTCCGATGGTTCTATAGACAAAGGTTCATCAAACAAAGGTTCCTCGGGCAAAGGTTGTTCCTCAATATTCTCCTCCGGCCAAAACGCATCCTCCATGGACGCATCAACGTCCATTTCAGTTGGTTCTTCCGTCAGTACCTCCCCATCATCCGTTCCGGTGTCTTCCATCTCCTCCCTTGACTCCACCCGGCTCATGGAAGGCAACTCCTCGTCCTCTTCAGAGTCATCGTCGTCGTGGAGAGGACGTCTAGGCTCTGGCGTCGTCTGCGCCAAGCGCTCCGCCGCCGACGCCGCCGCTGCCGCAGCGACGACCGCTTCCGCGCGCGCCATGGCTTGTTCCGCCGCGTCCGCCTCGGCCCTGGCGCGCTCCAGGTCTCTGGAGCGTTCTCTTTGTGAACGTCGGGAGGAAGGCGACGGCGACGAGTTCATCGGTGCGAAGTCCATCCTGCTCGGCGACAGCGACGCGCGCTCCGCGGTCGCGAGACCGGCGAGGACACCCTCTATTATAGGCGTCACCGCATCCGTGCTCGTGGTCTCTGTTCTCTGCAGTGAGACACGCTCCCGTGTCCCCAAGCCTGTGACGACCCCTCCCACGACGCCCTGCACGATTTTACCAACCGCCTCATCCAGGGCACGCATTCGCGCGCGCGTCTCGAGGAGCACGGATCCTCGGCCCACCCAAATCCCCAACGCGAAAACAAAGATGAGCACGAACAATGCGACGGGGCGCGACACGAGGCCGGCGGATTCACCCGCGACGCACGTGCCCGAGTCCATCCTGGGTTCCGGGGCAGAAGAGGGAGGGCACGCGCTCGAAATTCGCCCGCGACACGCCTTGAGGCGGACACGGGCGGTCGAGAGTGCCAAGGACGCGAGCGAGCGACACGAAATGTTCGGCGTAGTGGCGCGAAGCGCGCAGTTCGAGGTTTCGCCGGCTCGTTTTTCGAAAACGAAAAGCGCTCATCTTCTCAGTCGAGCCCCTCTACCCTCCACTACTCACGGCGGTTCGAACGGTCGATCGCCTACCCGTAAACAGAGTCTCGCGTTTACACAACCTCTGTCGCAATGGCGGGCATGCCGTATGGACTCCAGTCCATGCTCAAGGTTCGTGTCTTGACCCAGATCGCGACGATCGCGCGCGCTTTTTGTTTTCCTCTCGATCTGCCTGTTTGTTTTCGCGCTCTCACTGACCGATCGCCCCCCCACACTACACAGGATGGCCACAAACACATGTCCGGCCTTGACGAGGCGGTGATCAAGAACGTCGAGGCGTGCAAACAGCTCTCAAAGATCACGCGCACCAGTCTCGGGCCCAACGGTACGTGGAAGGACCCAGATCTCGACGAAAAACAAACAGTCGCGACGTACGAACGTTGACCGCCAAAAGTTTGAATTCATTGAGAATGAAATGATATGCGTCGTCGCTTCCGTCTCTCGTTCCCTGACTAATTACCCCATGCCACTGACCATTTATCACTCCATACCCTCACAATAGGCATGAACAAGATGGTCATCAATCACTTGGATCGACTCTTCGTCACCTCGGACGCGGCGGTTATCGTTCGCGAGCTTGAAGTCGCGCACCCCGCGGCGAAGCTGTTGGTCATGGCGGCGCAGGCGCAGGAGCAGGAAATCGGCGACGGCACCAACTTAGTGGTGACCTTCGGCGGTGAGCTGCTTGGGAACGCAGAGGAGCTGATTCGTGATGGGTTGCACCCTTCCGAGATCATTGAAGGGTACGAAAAGGCGCTGGGCAAGGTGTTGGAGTGGTGCGATGAATTGGTCGTGCCTGGTTCCGAAGTATTGGACGTGAAGGACAAGCTCGCTGTGGCGAAACGCTTAAAGGGCACCCTGTCCTCGAAACAGTTCGGGCACGAAGAGATTCTCGCGAAAACCTGCGCGGAAGCCTGCATCGACGTTTTACCCAAGAACCCGCTGAACTTCAGCGTTGATAACGTGCGGGTTTCCAAAATCGTTGGATCCACGATGCACGAAAACACCGTGGTGCAAGGCATGGTGATTCGCCGCGACTGCGAAGGCACGGTGAAGCACGTGAAGGACGCAAAGGTTGCTGTGTTTGGGTGCGCGGTTGATACCTCGGCCACTGAAACCAAAGGCACCGTTTTGATCACATCCGCGAAGGACCTGGAGTCCTACTCACTAGGTGAAGAACAGAAGATGGAGGAGTACGTCAAGATGATTGCCGATTCCGGCGCCACGGTTGTCGTGTCAGGCCAGAGCTTCGGCGAGATGGCGATGCACTTCATCGAGCGCTACGGGCTGATGGCGATTAAGATGCCGAGTAAGTTTGAGTTAAGACGGTTCTGTCGCGCGACGAACAGCACTGGTATTATCAAATTGGGCCGACCTAGCGCGGACGAGTTGGGTTATGTCTCCTCCATCGACGTCAAGGAGATCGGCGGCACCAAGTGCGTGGTGGTGCAGCAGAACGACGCGACGAGCAGAGTCGCCACCGTCGTCTTACGCGGCTCCACCGAGAACGTGATGGACGACATCGAGCGCGCGGTGGATGACGGCGTCAACGCGTTCAAGGCGTTGACGAAGGACTCGCGGACGCTGCCGGCGGGAGGGGCCACGGAGATTGAGCTAGCGCACCGACTGGCGGCGTTTGGCAGGAAGCAAACCGGGCTGGATCAGTACGCGATTGAAAAGTTCGCGCGGGCGCTTGAGGTCGTTCCTCGCACGCTGGCCGAAAACGCGGGGCTCAACGCTACGGACGTGGTGTACAACCTGTACGCGGCGCACGCGGCAGGTGAGTTGAACGCGGGCGTCGACGTCTCCGGGCAACAGCAGTGGTGCGACCTCGCCACCAAAGAAAGCATCCAGGACGTGTTCCTCGTCAAGTGGTGGGCGCTGAAGCTGGCGGTGGAGGCGGTCACCACGGTGCTGCGCGTGGACCAGATCATCATGGCCAAGCAGGCGGGCGGGCAGAAGGGAGATGAATAAGGAATTGATTGAGGGAATGTGAGTTGCAGGGAACACGTTATTGTTTTCGTGAGGAAAGTCTGCAGACCTCTCCGTGTAACGCGACGGATGATACAGACTACGCTTTTGCTTTCGTTTTTTCGACTGCAATCATCTCGCCGTCTTCAACCGTCACCCTCCGTATTGCCGCGTGACCCACTCCGCGACTACCGCCGGTTTGGTCTCACCCTCTATCTCCACCGTTACTTTTGTGACCGTCTCCACGCCTGGTTTTGACGGTTTATTGCTCTCTAAGAGTTTAGCGCTTAGAAGCTCGATCGATTTTACTCTCACTCGAGAAAAAATCTTGACAGGGCAAATAAAGCGAACCCGGTTGAACCCGCAATTGATCTCGGAGGTTACCCAAGCATGTTTGGGCAAAACGCCCTTGCAAAGCTCAGGTAGTAATGATAATGTCAAGAACCCGTGCGCGATGGGTCCTCCGAATTGAGTTTTAGAACCCGCCCTGTGGATCCACTGGTCATCCTCCGTGCATTTCGCAAACGCATCCACCCTAGTTTGGTCGACAACGAACCATTCGCCCGGCCCGAACCGATTGCCCACTCGTGACACCCACGCCTCCTGTGAATCCGTGTCCGTGACACATTCACCTTCGCAGGAAGAAGACGCCACCTGCGACGCCAAAATCCGAGTGCGCCGAAGCGCGCAGTCGTGGTCCGACATACAGAGTGACAAGCGAGAGGGGAGGCGTTGGGTTATATGATTTTTTAGGAGACTTTGGGGTGCCCACTCTTGCTACCAAATTAGGCATCACGAAAGAGATTGACTCGGTATCCTAACAATACAAGTAATAGCTCACCACATCGGGCGGAAACACGGCGTTGATTTTTTTCGCATCCCTCAACCCTCGCTCGTCCAAAAGAGGGCGCACCTCGCCGATCGCCGCCGACGCGAGTGACCCCGTGAGTTTTTCAGGCCCTTCTCCTTTCTTAGCTGCATTCGCAACCGCCAAAGACGTCTTGACGTCCTTCTCGTGCGCCCGCAGCACCCCTTGAAGCCGCATCAGCCCCCCTGACGTGACGAACGCCCGTTTCGCGTTGACGTCCTTCCCTAGCCGTTCCGCAAACTCGGATAAAACGTGTTTCAGCACCGGCCCCGGGGTTTCGTGCGAGACCAAAAAGTCAATCAGCTCCAAGCCGCCACACTTTTTAATCACGTTTTTCAACGCAGTCTTTGCTTTGTCCCTTAAAGTTAGGTGACGGTCCGCTTGGATGCCCACGTAGGTTGTTAACAGCACCTGCATCGTATTGTGTTTGGCTAGTTGATTTGCAGTTTCCGTTCCGTGCCGCGCGATGCACCCGAGCGCCCACGCCGCCGCCGCCGCGACGTCGCCGGTTTCAGCAGTGGCGAGCGTTTTTACTAATCTTTGACCTCCATCCGGCTGCACGCACTTCAGCGCCAGACTCGGTTTATAGTCGCCAATATACCCTAACGCTTGCGCGGCTAAAACGGAGTGCTTCCCGCCGTTGTGCATCGCCAGGTTTTGAGTCAAGCTCGCCACAGCGCCTGCATCGCAAACCAGTTCCGCCAGCTCCGGTGTTTTGTTCACGAGAAACAGCAACAAACACGTCGACGCTTCCCTTATCGAAAGCGCCTCGGCTTGGTACGACTCGTGCTGTTCGATTGAGCCAATCACCGCGTCACGTATGATACCAGAGTCGAACACAGACTGTGCCAAGTCAACCGCGTGCTTGGCCATCTCCGCAGCGCACGCGAACGCGGCGGCGCGAGCTCTCGGTGCGGAGCCGCCAGCCGCGAGTGCTCCGCCGGCGTCCCTCGCCAGCCGCGCAACGACTGCCGTGGCGTCGCAGTCGCTCACCACCCGCGACGCGAGCGCTTCGCCGTGCTTGCAGCACGCTTCGAATATCCTCACGATGTGTGTTCTCGTTGCGAGTGGAGTGTCTGGGGACGACGCAGCTGCGCACAGGCACTCCAATACGGAACCAGCTGTGCTTTTTTGAAGTTGTTCGTCGAAAGTATTGTCCGCCGCTTGCTCGTCCAGCAAGCGCTCCGCCGCCCACGGACTGGCAGACGCGACGGCGACGGCGCACCGCGCTGCTGCGTCCATGATTTCCGGGTTCAGTGAGTCCAACGCGTTGCGCAGGGGAGGAAGCGCGCCTGCATCGAAAAGCGCGCGTACGTGCGACTCGCGTTTCGACGCGAGCGCACGCGCGACGCCGCACCCGGCGACGACCACTGAAACGTCTTGGTGCGAAAGAGACGAAACGATCTTGGTGAGTGTTTCGGGGGTCGCCAGTGTGTCGCCTGCGCGGTCGACTCTCGAGGCGAGCAAACGCATCGCCGCCAGCGCGCTGGTCTGCACGTTCGGCAGGATATCCTGCACCAGAGGGCGGTGCAATAACCCAAGGCACTCGCCATCAAGCAGCGCCGCGTCCAGGCTCGGGTCAGCCCGCTTCAGCATCTCGTTCAGCGAGGTGACGAACGCGAGGCGCGCCTGCTTGTACGCCTCAAGCGCATCACGCGCGTTCGCGTGCACAGACTTGCCCATCGCGCGCGCGTAGAGACCACGCCAGCGCACGCGAGACCGCCAAACGTGCGCGTGGTTGTGGCCGAGAAGAACTACGACCCACTGATTGTGATACAAAAGAGTTTGACTTTTCAAATTCGAGAAGTCGGGTGTCAGGAAGGTGTGCCTAACTATTTCAACGTCAAAACTGACTCTTGCGCTATACTACCCTAGGTTCCCGAACACGCTACTCGCGAGTTCCCACCACGTCACGTCCTTTTGGTGCGTCTCCCCAACCTCCCTGACTATTTTCGCTTTGTGCTTTACGAAACCAACGCGGCAGTGTTTGTGCTCCGGGCGGAGGACGTCGAAGGTTAGGACAATCGCCGCGCCAGTTCGGTTCTTTTTTTCATTTTCTTTTTGTGAAATTGAATCCATCGCGGCATCCATCTTCGAATCCATCTTCTCCCCAACCCCTTTATGGAACCACCGTTTTCTGTACAAGTCGTTCACCACCACCACGTCGCCGATGTCTATTCCCCTGGATTCGCCCGCCACGACGAGCCCGGCGACAGTGCTGAGAGCGGAGTTGGAGTCGTCGTCGCTGCCATCCAAATCACGTCGCGCTGCTACTTTTGCATTCAAATTTACCAACCCACCCCCACCATTTGCTTCGTCCGCGTCGAGCACCACGTGCACCCTCCACACCCCGTCCGACGTGCCTGAAGTAGTATTGAGTACATCAGTAACACATGTAACACCCTTTCCCGTATCTTTTTGTAACACCCAGAGCTTGGTGTGGAACCCGTTTGCTTTGGCGATAGCACTGCACGTCTTGGAAAAGTGCCTACGCGCCGCGGCGTTGAAGTTGACTAAAGAGTCGTCGCAAAGCGGAAACACGCCGAGGCCGGACCGTAACATGCGGCACGCAGGGCGCTTTGAAGGATTTGAATATTTTAATATTTTAGGGTTTGGGTCAGGGTTTGCGTCAGGGCTTTCTTTAGAGTTTTCAGCAGGGTTCTCATCATCGTCGTCGTTAAACAAAAAGTCATCCGCGTCCACCCGCGCCGCGTGTTTGTTGATGAACACGTTCAGTTCGTTTTGAATGTTTGGGATTTGTTTTTTTAATTCCGCAGACCAGGGTAATTGCTCATAGTCCTCGAACGGAGGCAGGTTCCTCTTTTCGTCTCTGCGCTGTAGCAGCAACAACAGGGGGTGGAACACGGGCCTGATGCAAATCGCTCGCCAAAAAGGCAAGGAAATGAGGCTTAAAATTGTCGCCTCTACGAATCCGAACATCCCGAACCTCTGGGATAAAGACACCATGGCGTACCCTGTGAACACCAACCAGGGGAGGAAGAACAACAACCATTGGATTGCGTCGCCGAGCTGCGTGAGGTGATGGCAAGCGTAAAAGTTGGTTAGAACGTCGGGGTTGAGCGACAACGTTTGTCGAGATGGTAACCACGATTTCGCGCGTGAGAAGAAAGAAACGCGGGTTCAAGAAAGGCGGTTTGGCATGGGACTTTTCGCAACCACCAACTAGGGTGTGACTCGACGCACCTGCACGTTCTCGTCCATGGCGTAGGTTTAGAGGGTTTAGAGTAAGACCACCAATGCGGTCTCGACGCCAGACCCCCAAGTTGTGACGCGTTGTGAGAGGCAGATTGGTTTAAGTGAATTCGAGATTTGACAACGGAGGAAATAAATACAAACTGTCCCTGCATTATTAATGTAGCAGCTGTTCTCTCATGGAAGTGTGCGGCGTTTGGAGCACTCAAAGACATGCGCGCTCTGTGCCGTGGACACTTAAGAATCTTACTTGTTCCCCAGCTTCACCGTGCACGGAATGAGGACGCCGCAGCAGAACATGTTGAACATGTTAAGCACGATGTTGCCGTTTTGGTCGCACCCGATGCAGTCCAGGTCTCTCTCGAAAAACATGTAGTCCATCATCAGCGCGGTGCCGATCAGGGTCGCGCGTTGCTGCGGCGTGATCGTCTTGTCGTGGATCTCGAGCTCGTAGATGTCCGAGTCCGTGAGCAGCTCACGGGCGGCGGCGCCTAAAGACTTGGGCTTGATCTTGGAAATCGTCGCGACGGCGCCGATGTCGACGGAAACCTTCCCGGTGTCCTTGTCAACGCGCTTCACCGCGAACGGCACGGTGCAGCACAGCTCGGACAAACCGCCGAAGCACGTGGGGCCGGTGGCGGATGCCCAGTGTACGTCTGAGTCGGGTGTGCGGTCCATGATCTGGATCGTGGGCGTGAGGCCGCCCGCGAAAGGCACGGGGACCTTGGCGCGGCCGATGACCTTGTCCTTGGGGAGCTTGCCCGCGTGCGCTTCCGGCGTGACGGGGACGTTGCCCGCGTGCACGAACGCTTCTTGCGCGCACACGTCGCAGCACACGACTTGGCCGAGGCAGACCTTGCTGCAGCAGCCCTCGCGCTCCATGGTGATCACAGGGAAAAGCTCCGCGCCGCTAGGGTCCAGGGCGTTGAACTGCAACACAACGCTATGATTGGGCTTGCAGCATATCCTGGGCAAACACTCAGACTGCTCTTGGACCCTGATCAAGCCTTGGTTCGTCTCGAGGTTGAAAATCGTGTACGTGTTGGGTTGCTCTGTGGGTGAAGGGGGGGTTAGACAAACACGATAACAGTCATCCACCGTAAGCGGGTTTGGTTGCCAATGCTTCGCACTGGGTTGGAAGGTGGGGTTCTTCGCTTTTCAAATGCGGTAACTAGGCGGGCGAATTGTCATCACGTACCGACGCAGTTGTCCAGCCACTTGACGTGCTGCTGGATGGCGAACTTGTCCACGGAGCCGAGAATAGCCGCGGTCTGGGCATCGATGAGGGGAACAGCGTCCATGTTGGCGAATTTGACGTGTGCGGTGCGTCGGGGAGTGGCCCGCGGACACCCCCCCAAAAACCGTTCAACAATCCCGAAGATAGCGAAGGTACAAACAAATAGCTGAGCTGTCCTGACCAAAAAATCCAAGAAAAATCTCCGCGTCCAAACTAACAACAAGAGCGTCACTGACAACCAGTCGTGCAAAAGCGGAAAGTAGCCGTCTTTGTGTTATAACTCGAAGATGGAGAGGACTCGAGCACTTTTCTTCTCGGAAGGAAGCCGCGGGACGATTTTTTCTTGATATCCGCCGACTCGCGCTGACACCGTTAGACAGACCGCCACGGGCGGGCTGTACACTCGGGGTCTATAGGATATCCTATATTCTTCCCATCCGCGTGAGACTCTGTTGGGGCGTATCGTCTCGAGGTCGACTTCCTGTGCTTGAGCACCTGTTGCGCCGCGCTTCGGTGCGACAATCGCGTTTCGAGCGATCCCTTTTGTGCATCTCGTGTGTGCGTTTCGCCGCGCCCTGGTTCGCGACAGGCGCGTCCATATATACATAGACACCCCGTAAACCCTAAACCATAAACCCCCAAGATGGCGGCGTGGCAGGGATGGTACTGCGTGGTGATCATGTTCGGTATGTTCGGCGCGTTGCTGAAGAACGTTGCTGGGCCGGATGTGCTGATGCTGGGGAGTTTGGCCATGATGCTCGCTGCCGACGCCGTGCCAATCCCCGAGGGCCTAAAAGGCTTCAGCAACAAGGGTCTACTCACCGTTGCGTGTCTATTCGTAGTAGCAGCTGGTATCAGTAACACAGGCGCGTTGGACTACTACATGGGAAAACTCTTAGGTCATCCGAAGAACGCGGCGAGCGCGCAAATCCGATTAATGGTCCCGGTCGCGTTTGTGAGCGCGTTTCTGAACAACACCCCCGTCGTGGCGATCATGATTCCGATTTTACAGAAATGGAGCAGACGGGTGAACATTCCGAACTCGCAGTTGATGATTCCGTTGTCGTTTGCGAGTATTCTTGGGGGTACTTGTACTCTGATTGGCACGAGCACGAACCTCGTAGTGGAAGGCATGATGCGCGAGCGGTACCCCGACGTATCCCCTATGGGTCTGTTCGCGCTTTCCATTTACGGCGTCCCGGTTGCGTTGAGCGGGATGGCGTATATATTAGTGGCGTCGCCGTTCCTGTTGCCAGGGGGCAAGGGACGCAGCAGTGACAAAGACCCCTCCAACGCTTCCACTGAAACCAGTAACGACATGATTGAAGATTCGTTGGCGGTCGGCGCGGTAGTCGCGCCGAAGTCACCGGTGATTGACCAACCCGTGGCGACGCTACGAGGCTTGAACGGGCTGTATCTCGTGTCAGTACAGCGAGGTGATATGCTTTTACGCGCGGTAACCCCCGAGTTCATATTAGAGGAAGGCGACATCCTTCACTTCACCGGTCTCGTGGAATCAATCGGTGAAGTCTGCGTGGAGCACGGGCTGTTACCCCTGACGCACGAAGTAGAGGAGAGTCTTGGAATGGCGGCGAGCAAAAAACAAAACAGCGACAGTGAAGTGTCTTTGTCCTTAGAACCAGGTGACTCCAAACAACTGATTGACTCACCAAAGTCCACCGACGCGTCTGGCAACTACTCGGACGGGTACGAACCCGAGGACGCGCGCGCGTTTTCATCCACGGACACGTACCCGCCCCGCGGGAGGTACGGTGGCAAGCCGAAGGATTCGTTTGGCTTTGATAAATCTGGGCAAGGGACGTCGCCGAAAGCGGGACACAATAAGCCACGTGGCGGGTACAAAGACGTGCTACACGCGTTCCAGATGGACCAAGATGTTGATGGGAGTGATTACTCACCTCGAGGTGGAGACGATGGTAGTGATGGAGGGTACGGAGGCCACAGCACCGGCCCTGACTCTGACGGCGGCGGTTTCTCGCGGCGGGGCGCTAAGAAAACGGCTCCCGAACGGAGACGCCGTTCGTCGTTCAACATGAACGTCACTTCGGGTGGCATTCTACGCAAGAAAGGCAAATACGGTGTACCGAACAAAAGAGGCGCTTCCATCGATGGCGGGTCGTATGACGGTTCAAGTGATAACTTGAAACAGAACACGATCGACAACAGCGACGGCACGGGTGGGAACGGCACGATGGCGATGCACGAAGTTATGAGCGCCAAAGACACGCCGGTTGGCGTGCGAAGAGCTTTACTGGAAAGGCACCAGATATTGAAAGTTCGCGTGCGCACAAACAGCAGTCTAATCGGCCAGACCGCGATTGAAATCGGGTTCAGGGACAAGTACAAAGCCGCGATCATTGCTGTTAAAAGAGGGGGGGAGGACCAGCGTGCGGCGAACGAGGGCAAGCTAGCCTCGGTGGTTTTCGAAGCGGGCGACATCCTGATGTTGCACTGTCTGGATAAGTGCCCGCTGTTGCAGTTCAAGGAGCCCGCGCTGGGGGGGGGGAAAGGAAGCACGGCGACGCTCGCAACTCAAAGCGGAGGAGACGAATTAAACGCAAACAAGCCCCCGTCCGATCTGTGGGGGGGCGTGGAGGGCGACTCGGGGAAGTCGAGCCCGGCGCAGACGCGACGCGCGAGCGTGGACGAGACTTCCGATTTGTCGGACAAAACGGTATCACAGCCTGCTATAATCGCACCAACACCGTCGAGTCCCTCGCGCCAGAAGAGCTGGACAAGCTCGCTGAGCATCAAAACCGGGTCGGGCGGTGACCTGGGTGATGGTTTAAATGACGTTCCCTCGCGTCCCGGCACCCCGGGAAATGAAAAGTCCCCCGACCCGGATTTGGAGGTTCTGTCACGCGAAGGCGCGGAGGACATTCGGGCGATGACCGATTTTACTTGTCCGGTTAGGGTGATTCCTGGTGGTGCGGTGGAGGGCAAGACCCTAGCAGCTGCTGGTTTACGAGGATTACCAGGGCTGTTCCTCACCGCTGTGCAAAAAGCGGGGGAAGAGAAGGACGCCGTCGCCGCGCCGGGCGCCGACTACGTGTTAACCGGCGACGACGTGTTGTGGTACGCCGGCGACGCGGCGGGAATTTCGAGTTTGAGACGGATACCCGGGATTACGAGTGAGAACAAGCAGGTTGACAAGCTGAAGCTGCACAAGACGGACAGACGGTTGGTACAAGCGGTCGTGGCGATTGGCAGTCCACTCACGAACAGACAAATTCGAGACGTCAGATTCAGGACGCAATTCGACGCCGTGATCATTGCGGTGCAACGAAGCGGGGGACGGATCCAGGCTAAAATCGGCGACATTGTGTTGCAAGCCGGGGATGTGTTGCTGCTGGATACAGGGTCCTCGTTCTTGAGGCTCTATAAGTCAGACCCTGCTTTCGCGTTAGTCAGCGAAATTGAAAACTCAGCGCCGCCGCAGTTTGATAAACTTTTACCCGCTTGCGGCACCGCGCTGTTGATGGTCATCATCACTGTCTCGGGAGTTTTGGATTTGTTCGTAGCGGCGTTACTCGCGTCTGGGGTTATGTTGTTGTTCGGGTGTTTAACTCAAGACGCTGCGCGCTCCGCCGTGAACTGGAACGTCATCACCACGATCGCCGCGGCGTTCGGGATCAGCGCCGCGATGGAGAACACGGGCGTGGCGAACGCGATTGCGACGACGTTAGTTGGTGCTGCGAGTGGAGTTGGGGCTGGGACGCCAGGCGTCCTAATTGCCGTGTACATCGCCACGTTCTTCCTGTGCAACGTGGTTGGTAACAACGCAGCGGCAGCGTTGATGTACCCCATCGCGGCTGGTGCGTCCGAACAGCAGGGAATCGACCGGGACCAGATGGCTTACCTCCTGATGTTAGCGGCGAGCGCCTCATTCATGTCGCCGTTCGGGTACCAAACCAACCTCATGGTGTACGGCCCCGGCGGATACGTGTTCGCTGACTTCCTGCGGTTCGGCGTGCCCATGCAAGTCGTGCAGATGGTCGTCTCAGTGGGCGTGGTTTTGTTGGGGGATTTGTGGTGGGTCGGGTGGGTCGCCGGGTTCGGGGCCATCGCGGGTATCTACGTAGGGAGGTCAGTCACCGCGGTGCTCGCCGCGAGGGAAGAGGCGAGGAAAAACGACGGAACAGCCTTGGTTGGGAAAAAGACGCTCGACGGGATTCAAGAGGAAGACGAGAGGGTTTTGAACATGGTGTAGTTTGGGCGTAGTCGGTCAATTTATATATTTTTAAGTCGCCGTTACACGAAGCCTTGCATGCCTTGGTCTGTGGCTTCCCCTGACACTCGCGTTCGCGTGTTACCTCCTTTCATCTTCAGGCCGGGCAGGACTTTCCCCGCGTTTGATTGAAAGTCAATCAGAAGGCCCCATCCTTTCAGTCGTTCCACGCAGGCGGGGTTCTTCAAGCAAACGCCGCACAAGCTGAACTGGCGAATGTGCTGCCTTCCGATGTCCTTTGAGACGCGGAACGCACCAGGACCGTCCACGCACCGGCCACACGCGTTGTTTCTGTACAAGCGTCTGTGTGGGAACTTCGCAGCCGCGTCTTCGCCTCGCGGCCTTCGGGGCAGGCACCACCTTTTCAGTTTGCACCGCTGTGCGAACGACTGTTCACTGACCGCGCACCATCCTTTGGACACCAAACGCGCGCGCCACACGTCGGCCGCGTCGAGGTGGGAGAATACCGCGAACAAAATGTCGGGCCCACAGGCGCTGAGATCCATGGGGATGGTGTGGGGACCTCTGATTCTCGTTCGAAACGAGGACGACCTAAAACATATCTTTACAAGTGTGCCTACGTTTGGGTTTGAAATCGAAGGGTGCTCACGTTGCAAAGTCCAGCAAGAGCTGCGGCAGGATCCGCTCTAAATGCCCCCCATCCACGGTATCATCCCCGTCGTTCAGCGCCGTTTCCGCCGCCCGGGCGGTGAGCTCCTCCGCGAACATTCGAAGCACCTCCGCGCTCGCAACGACCGCTTCATCTTTCACGGGAAACTTCTTTTTACCCGCCCCTCCTGCGGCGTCGCCATCGTTCGTCGCCGCGGTTTCGAACTGGTGCAGGTCCCACGCGTACTGGAAGATATGCTGCATCAAGTCGGGCGAGATCTTCGCGCGCTCGGAGGACATCGCGCGCACTGCAGCGCGACACGACAGTGACAGGGGAGGAGGACTGAGAGCTGTTTTTGCCAAACTCAAACTTACCGAAACGAAAACGAAACTTAGGGTTGATTATCATTTCGATTGCCCGGACAACCGGGCGCGCGGTCCACGCATCCACTGGCGCTCTACGTCGGTTTCAACATCCCTTAGCCCTGACTCCGGGACCTTGCGACTATGGCGACCGACATGACCGCGGTGGCGGGTCGCGTTTTCCTGACCGCGTCGTACGTGTTGGTCGGCTACCTTCTGCAGCGATTCGGCGCCCTGCGCCGCGAGGATGGCGAAGTCATGCTGCGCTTCGTGGTGAACGTCACTTTACCCGCGATGCTCGTGCACACGCTGACGGCCAGTAACCTACTCTTCGGCCCAGGTGTCCCGTTAGTATGGCTCACCGCTGTGTTCGCCACGTTGGTCGTCGCGGGCGGCGGGTCATTGGTGTACAACCGAACCCCTTCCTACGAAAAGGGATTATTAACAGGCGCTTTGTGCGGGTCTAACTTGGGAACCTTCGCGTACCCGTTCGTGGAGGCGGTGTGGGGCGTTGAGGGGTTGCGTTTAGCCGCGTTATACGACGTCCCGAACGCAGCAGTAGTGTTCGGCCTAGGCGCGTACGTGTTCGCGAAAGAGCAGCGGAATGCGTTAGCCGACGTGCGAGGCGCCGCGGCGAGGCACGACGACGGCGGCGTTTACCACGGCGAGTGGAGCGTTACGGGCGAAAGCAAACAAGGCGTCGGGGTGTACGAGTACCCCAGCGGCGCAACATACGAAGGCCAGTGGAACAACAACCAAAAAGCAGGCTTCGGGGTGTATAAGTTCGCGAAAGGGGGGAGTTACGCGGGGGGTTTCAAGAGGGGTAAGTTCGACGGCATGGGGTTGCGGTTTATGCGAAACGGAGGCGTCAAGAGTGGCAAGTTCACCGACGGCGATTTCGTGGAAGCGCTTTCCATCGAGCGCACGGACGACGCGTCCACCGCGGCGACGGAGATGGCGAAGAAAGCTAGGAACGCGGCTGATAAATCGAAAATCACGGAAAGCAATGCGCAGTTCGTGTCAAGGGTGGTTTGGAAGACAGCGACGTTTCCGCCGTTCGCCGCGATGGTCGTTGCTTTTATTATTGGATCGAGCGGGTCGGCGTTACCCGGTTACTTAAATTCATTAATCAACCCATTAGCGCAAGCAAACCGCCCTTTGGTGTTACTCACGTTGGGCGTTTTGTTCCAGCCGTTCATGCCAAAGCTACGTGCCCGGGTGGTTTCGCACTTTCTGTGTACTAAATACGCCATGGCGCTTCTCGCGGCGGCGGCGATTGCGTTGGTAGTTCCAATCTCCGAAGCAACGCAGTCTTTACGTTTTATTCTTCCGGCGCTGGCGCTGATGCCCGTGCCTTCCGTGGTGGTGCAGTATGCGTTGGAACACGAGGGTGATGCCGCCCTAGCAGGGTGCATAGTGAACTACTCGCAAGTCGTGTCACTTTTGTTTCTGCTGCTCATCGGGGGAGCGAGTCAGTCTGTTTGGTTATTACAACAGGCGAGGTGGGTGTGGCCGGCTATTTTATTAAGCGCTGGGGCGTTGGTGCTTGGGATCAGCGTCGTCGCTGATCGCGCGTTCGCGCCCACGAGGATGGTGTTCAAGCCAAAGACAGGGGAGGCAGGTAGGGGTAAGGACGCGAAAGACTTGATGGAAATCTCACTGGCGCCGCCAGATGACGGGGCAGGGCCGACGACCGGGCCGGCGGCGGCGTCGGCGGCGGCGAAGCGGGGAGAGAAAAGTTTTGGCGGCTACAGAAACAAAAGACCGACGAGACTGGGGATTAACAGTTTGGTACCTTCCCGGCGGTTCGCGCTGCTTCGTGCAAGCGCGTCTCGCTGGCCTCGGGCGTTCGGTGTGACAAACGCCGTTCGAGGGGGAGAAACAAAGGGACGGTCGAGTTTTGTCTCGGCGCTGGCGACAGCGCAAATCAGAGCAAGGACTGTAGTGTTGGCGAAATAAAATCAACCCTTTGCTTCTCACAAGCTTCTACACAGGAGGATAACGTGCTTTCTCTCTCTTATTGTCCCTCATCTCTTCGCCAAAATCAAATCACTTCTCGAACGTCATTGTCTCTGCCTCTTCTCGAATCGTCGAGTACAGCGCCGAGGACAAGTACCGCTCGCCGAAGGAGGGGAACACGGTGCAGATCAGTTTTCCTGCATTTTCCGGGCGCTTGGCGAGCTCGATCGCGGCTAACGCCGCGGCTCCACTTGAAATACCCACCATCAACCCTTCCTTCAGCGCCAACAACTTGGCCATCTCGATCGCGTCGTCGGACCCGACTTGCATGACTTCGTCTAGGAGGTCGGTGTCAAGGACACCCGGAATGAACCCGGCGCCGATGCCTTGAATCTTGTGCGGCCCGGGCCCGGAGCCGGAGAGCACAGCACTTTCCTTGGGCTCAACCGCCACGATTTTGATATCCGGGTTCTTGGATTTCAGATAGCGGCCGGTACCAGTGACGGTACCGCCGGTGCCGACGCCGCACACCAGAATGTCGACTTGCCCGGCGGTGTCTTCCCAGATTTCCGGTCCGGTGGTTTCGAAGTGCACCTTGGGGTTGGCGGGGTTTTCGAATTGCTGCAGGACGAAGGCATCCGGGTTACCCGCGGCGAGCTCCTCGGCTTTCATCACCGCGCCCTTCATGCCCTTCGCGGGGTCCGTGAGCACTAAGTTGGCGCCGAAGGCTTTCAACAGGATCCTTCGTTCAAGAGACATGGACGCCGGCATCGTTAACGTGAGCTTGTACCCCTTCGCCGCGGCGATGAACGCGAGGCCGATGCCGGTGTTCCCTGAAGTAGGCTCCACCAGCTCCGATTTGCCAGGCGTGATGTCGCCCTTCTCCTCCGCATCCGCGATCATGGAGAACCCGATGCGGTCCTTCACGCTGCAGCAAGGCTCCATGATCTCAAGCTTCGCCGCGATCTCAGCCACGCACCCGTCGCTGACTTTGTTCAGGTACACCATGGGCGTGCACCCCACGAGCTGCGTGACGTTGTCCTGTTGGGTTGGGTGGGGGGGTCGGGGTCAGACACGAGCAGAAAAGCGAAAGCAGGTGGAGACGCGTAGCCACGTGACTCGGCAGGACAGAAATCAGAAAGGGCGACGTCGACACCGATGATGTCGGGGAGCCCGAAACGGAAAAATGCTGGGGCTCATGGTAGGTGGGAGTATCCGATGCGCACCGCGATGTTGATTTGCTGGGGGGGGGCGACCTATAGATTGGAGGTAGAGAGACGAAGAAAAAAGGTGGATCGCGGCGGATCGGAGGGTCAGGGTTGGGTATCGGGAACGGTGGGGATATGATTTGGATTGATCGTGGCAGGATGAGGTTTTTCTCAATCCGGGGATCTCGGGACAGTCATTGGACGCACCGCCTGGACGCGCGTTGCGACGCGGGCCTTTCTAGCAGCCACGCGGGGCGCCTTCAAGGCGACCCCGCGGGTGACGTTCACGGAAGAGAGCTGAGCGGCCATCGTGGGTAGCGCGCGCAGCGTGAGTGGATGCGATTGCATTACGTATCTCGTCGAGTGCCGAAAGGAAGGACCCCCGCCTTGTTTTCTTGTGGAGAGATATTTTCGAGTGTATCTTTTTGTCTTTCTTATTACATACAAGTACACCTATGCATACACCATTCTTACCGTCCATTGTTGGACCAACCTTCCTTCACTATTTCGGATTTCCGTGGATTACCATCGGCTCCTGGGCGAGCGACCCGTCGCTGTTGAAGTGCACCAACATCGCGGACCCGCTGACGAGTTGCACGCCGTCGGGCAGCGTGTTGGAAAACTTTTGGTCTCGCGGCATGGTTCCATTGAGCTGCGCCTATCCATTCGTTAGGTTCTTCTGTAACCGTTGTTTCAGCGCCGCGGGCAGCCCCCCTTTCGGCTCGTCATATTTCGCTTATGCGATTTTGTAATGCGACATGCCTTGTTCGATGTCGCCCCGTACGCAAAGGCACTCGCCGAGATTAAGGTGGTCAACCGCGCTGTCTGTCACCTTCACGAGCTCCCTACACACGGACTCACCCTACTCCGTATCAAGTACGCTGTCCGTGCCGTTCATCATCCTGGTCGTGCTACCAAGCGCGTTTCTCAAGTTCTGAAGAACCTCGATGCGTAGCTCCTTGCACTCCGCCGCGTCCCGGGCGGTGGGCGGGTTTATCGTATCCACGGCGTCAAACGCCTTTTGATACTGTTTGGTTTGAACCAGCGCGCACGTGTATTCGTACGTCAGCTGGTGCAGCTTGCTGCGCAACTCGGGTGGTAAATCGGCCAGAAGCGCGCCAGACATCGCATACGCGTTTTCCACATCACCCGGTGCCCGTCTATTGTTCAACAAGCTCGCAAGCGTCGCGACTAAACCCGCATCGGTGTTGTTCGCCCCGAATCTTTCCACGATCCCGATGCCGGGATCGATAGCGGCCATAAAGTTGCCGCTCTGCTACGCCTGCCCGAACGCCTGCATCAGTTGTTCCTTGGTGCGACCGGGACTGAGATTCACCATGACGCACGAGGGGACGTCGAGGGGAAGGAAGGGAGGTACGCCGTGAGCGTATGATGAAGGACGAGGACCTATGATCGTGATAATAATATTAATATCTGACCTCGAAAGGCGTTTCTATCTATTGCGCTCAACCCTTACATCGCCTGGTCTTCCTCGTCCGAGTCCGTTACCGAGGGCGTTGAGACGTCTGATACGTCAGAAACGGAGTAGTCTGTTGAGGCGTCGTCTTCTTCGTTTCGGTCAGTGGACGGTGATTCCGCGATCAGTTCCGTCACGGAAATCTCCGCAGGCGACACGGGCGAGCCGAACGGCTTTTCCACGCGCAACCCGCCTTTTCTACTCGAAACGCGCCGCGCGCCGATGGACGTGGCGCCCGCGGTAACGGGGGTGCGCGGCGAAACGTGGAACGGCTCGGATGAGGGGGCGTCATCATCGTCAAAGTCCAGGTAAGGGTTAACCGACGGGTTATTACCCGTGAAGTCATCAACATCAAGTGAGTTGGCACGCGAATCTCCAAACTCTGAGGAATCCGCAACGGAGGATGAGGCGACGGATGACAGCCCGTCGGACGATTGGTACCCAAACTCCCGCTCAACCTTGAACGCTTCTCTCAACTCCCGACGCATTTCTCTCGCGGCTTGCGGAATCGCCTCTGAGGCGATCTCAGTGGCGATGTCATCCACGATCGATTCAAACTGTCGTTTCACCGCCAACGTCACGCGGAACTTCTCCATGACTTTCCGCGCGAACGGCGCGGTGCTCCACGTTTTCTCGTTGAATGCCACGTTCTTCGAGCCCATCGCTTTGTTGCGCATTGCGAGCAGACGCGCGGCTTCCAAATCACGTGCAATCTCAGCTCGCAACCGCGCTTCCGTCTCAGCCAACGCCTGCGCTTTCGCCGCCTCCGCGGCTTCCAACTCTGCTCTACGGTCTTCCTTCTCGCGGAACACCGCGGCGCGGACCAACACGGCGGTGCGCTCGATTTTTTCAAGCGCAGAGGTGAGCGCGTCGTTTCGGCGTTCGGTCCGCTGGCCAAACTGAGACGGGTGTAAAGCCCCGCCGTCTAACCGGAAATCATCCTCAGCGCTATTCTGTTCCACCTCAAGCTCCACATAGAACGCTCTCAACGCGTTTTCTTTGGCGAAAACATCAGACTGGAGGGCCAGACGAGCGGACCTGACCGCTTTTGCAGAATCAGAAAACGCAGCCCTGGCTCGGCTCGCCCTTTCAACCTCCTCGCGCTGCGCCAACACGTCCTTCACGTCGATCCGGGTGCCGAACATCTTCAGCAGCTCGGGGTTGTCCTCGATCACCTTCCTTGGAATAGCGGTGTAAGCGTTTTGCTTTGCCTTTCGAATCACAGTAGCGTGATTTAATTCCTTGATTGATTGGTCTATTACGCGCATCGCGGAGGTTAACGATTGATGTAAAGCAGGAGCCGACGCTATGACTTTTTCGGTAAGCAATCGCGCGCACGTCACTTTGTACGACTTTAACCTTCGCAAGCGACTCACTTCCCTCGTGAAAATCAAATCCTCGAGCGAGTCCAGACGTGAGGCGGAAAGGTCGCCGTTTTCAGGTGACGCTAAATCACCACCAAACTCGTTCGCGTCGCCCTCGCCTACGCCTAAAAACGGACCGCCAGGGTCAACCTCTTCTTGCCCTGACTCGGGCTCCATCGCCGGGTCCACCTGCACCGGCGATTCAACACACCAGCGTTCCATCAGCGTCCTTAGCCGTTCCTCCCGCGGCTTCAACGACGCCGCAACTTCAGCTAGGATGCTATTCTGCATGTCCAGCTGTTCCTCTAAATCGCACGCCCCGGAATCCGCACCCTCGGACATGACCATGTTTTCCGTATCGCCGCACGTCGATTGAAACACGCGCAGCTTTTTCAAACTCACCCGCCAGTTTGCCCGCGCGCTTCGGTTTTTCCGCAAACCCAACGCAATCTCCGCCTCGGCGGTTTTGTTCTTCACGTCCTTGACGAGTTGCTGGCGTCGTCGTCTGGTGGCCGTTTCCAGCTGTTTCGCAGCTCGCGCCGCGGTCAGCTCACGCTGCGCGAGTTCAAGGCGCCCGTCGCCCGCCACGACGCGGAATAGACACACCACGGAATTGGTGTTTGCGTTGTCACTCACCTTGAGCCTTTGTTTGTTCGAATCCAACGTGAACAAGTCGTTTGCGGCGTACGGAACGGTGCTCGCAACAGTGGGTCCGGTGTCCACAGGTTCAGGTTCAGGGTCAAGTTTTAACCCGGCTTTTTTGGTCAAAAACATCCCGCTCACCTTTTCCTTTTTCTTTTCCGGAGGCTTGTTTTCCTGATCGTCACCCTCAGCGGTACTCGCGGGCTGCTCGGGCTGCGTTGAAAGGGTCTCCACCACGACTGTGCCCGCAAGCACGACAACGGATACGGTCATGGCGTCACTGGTGGTCGTGTCGCTTCCATCAGAAACGTTTTCGAACGTCTCCCCAGGCGACGCGCACCGCACGGACGCGGATTCCACGAGCGCCTCGGCGAGCGCAATTTTCGTCGACGCGTTCCCCGCCTGGTTGATCTCCAACGGCACCACGCGCGTCGTGCCTTCCAGGGTGAATAAGCGGTCCCGCGCGTTGGCGATGCCCCTCGCGGTATCAAGCGCGTCTGATATCGCAGGTGACAGCTTAGGCTTACCAGATTTGGAACCCAGCGACGCGGTGGATGCTTTCTTCCGCAGCGACGCCTGAGACGCGGACGGCGTGAGCGACGGCGTCGTCGCTTTCAACGACGCTTTCTCCGTTTCCACATCCCCTGGGTCGTCCGTGTCCTCACGACTCGCCTCTTCCACCAGGCTCAGGAATGCCCTGCGCGTCAAGCGAAGCACCACGCACCCGCCAGACACAACCTCCACGTTTGAAGGCTGTAATAACACCTTTTCTTTGTCCGACACGACATTGTCATCATTTCCAAAATAAACGCCGGCTTCGTTTAAGAGCGCTTCGAAGTTTACTACGGAGCCGGCGCGCACGGTGACCTGTCTAGGGGTTGAGTTATCCACTCCTGGGTAGGTCACTCTTACGCTGCCTGACACCACCGCTATCGCATCCGAGCCCCATCCGTACGAGCCCGATAGAATCATACCCTCCTCCACCGGCCCCACAACCACTGATTTTGCTATTTTCTGTAAAAGAGATTCAGGCAAAGCGCCGACGAGCCAGTCCTTTTTGAAAAAGGACGAAGACGCGGCGCTCTTGACGTCTGCGACCAGCTTCGAGACAAAAACCCTGGGGTGCGCCTCAAGCTCCGCGAAAGCAGATAAAGCGCGCTCCTCCACGCGTGACATGGAAAACAACGCCGCGTCCGCGATGCCGGCGCCGGATTTCTTGAGCGTCATCGTTCGAGCTGCCGCCCAGCCAGTCGCGGGTTTCCCAAGCGGTTTGGGTTCACTTTTCGCGAGTGTTTTGTTCTTGGGCGCGCGAGCCGCGAGCGCCTGTAAGTGCTCCCCCCCCGCGGTGAGCAGGGCCCTGGACGCAATCAAAACCACCGTGCGCGTAGTCGTGATCGCAGTTAACGATTGTCCCTTGTTCGTGCGCGGCGCGACGCCGTGAAAAGCAGTCTCCTTATCCCCCTTTGAAAAAGCGCTACTCTCCGCGAAACAAGACCGCGCTCCAATGTTCTGCACGTACTCGCCGTACTCGTTGTGTCTGTATCGCACGGAGACTTCGCCGTTGACCACGACCATCGCATCGCTAGGCGGGTCCTTGGGGTGCATGAAAAGGCGTTTCTTTTCTGAGTAAAAGCCAACATCTAATCGGGCGACGAGTGATGGAAGGCTACTCGTCGGAACAGTCGCGAACGCCCATATCCTCCTCAAACTCGTGGGGTGGCACGCGCTCGCCATCGCCGCTTGCGTTTCGCTCACCGCGTCTCTCACCGCCGGGTCTGCTTTCTCGAGTTCTTTCTCCAAGGCGTATTTTTGCAAGCACAGCACCACCGTCGGCCTTAATGCGGTTAGCGAAAACCCCCAGGTCCGCACCTCCTTGCCGTGTAAGTTGATCCCGCCCGCCATCTCCCCTTCTTCGTACGTGCGAAGAATGTTCCCGTCCGCGTCTTTCACCGCGAGGGCGCCTCGCGCGACGATGAAGGATGAGTCCGCGGGTGTACCTGCTACCGCGGCGTCCTCCCCCGCTCGTAACTGTTTCGAAATGAAAATAACAGTAAACTCCACTAAGAGTTGCGATTCCCGGACCCGCGAAAAGATCCACAGGTCCATAAGGCGCTCGGCGGATATCATAGCGATCCCAGAGGGTAACACCGTGATCCCGGTCAAGTTCCGCACCATCTGCGCGAAGTGCCCATTCAACTTCAACAACCTCTGCGTATCCCCTATCTCCACCACCGCGCCTTGCGAAACAACGCACACCTTGTCGAACCGCATGGCGTTTGAAATTGAGTGCGTCACCGCGAGCACTGAGCACTTCTGCGCGGCGCGGCCGGGCGCCGGGTCAAACTCCGCGTTGAGCAGCGACGCCATCACCGGCCCCGCCGTCGCGGGGTCCTGCGCCGATGTAGGCTCGTCGCACACGATGAACGGCCTTCTTAACAAAATCGTCCGCGCACACGCAATTCGCTGCCGGTCACCTGCACTTAAATTGCTCCCGTTCTGCCCCAAATAAGTGTCCATCCCCTCCGCGAGTTTTCCCCAGTCGAACCGCGCTAAGTCGCACGCGCGCATCAGCTCCCCTTCCGCGATCGCGCGTTTCGACCCCGCCAGCAAGTTATCCCTTAAAGACCCAGTTAACAATATGCTCTCCTGTTCCATCCACGCGATTAGCTGCGTGGTGTCGTACTCGTGTAAATCCACGCCGTCGTACAAAACGCTTCCGGTTTTCGGTTTGAATAGTCCGGCGATTAATTTCAGCATCGTGGATTTGCCGCACCCAGACGCGCCGACGATCGCCAGGGATACCCCACTGTCTAATGAAAACGTATACGGCCCCATGGCTTGCGAAAAGTCGTCGTAGTCGTAGTCGTACATCACGTCGTTTAACTCTAAAGTTCCGCCGCTTGGCGGTTTCTTTCCTGGCGCGTCCTCTTCCGCTTCCAACAAGCCTAGGATTTTGGAAATAGAAGTTAGTCTTTTGCATGGCAAACAGTCGGGCGGATGTATTGGGCAGTGGTATTCATTGGGGATGTTTAGTCTATTTCCTCGGAATCCCTCACGTGATGTGTTGAAAAGCTCGAAACGGAGGTGACGAAATCGCAGGAAAAGGCGAGCAGGATTTTGTGGCGGGGTGTACGTACCTATAATGTGCGCCATCGCGGGGCGCGAAGCGGTCAGTCCTAACAGCCCCACAGTCAACGCCTGAATAGGGCTATCAATGCCCTGCGCTAACTGCAAAAAACCCAACAACTTGCCCATCGTAATCTCACCAAGAATCACCTGCACGGTGCCGTAGGCTATGGTTACTAAAGTAGTAAACATAGAGAGAAAAGCGAGACCCCGAATATTGCCGTACTTGCGCTCGTCGAACGTATCAAATGCCTCGCCCAAATCGTTCGTTATTTGTAACAACCTGCGCCACATAACAGGACCGACGCCCAAAAGCTTGATGTGCTGCACGTGGTGCACGATCTCCTGGACGTGTGTTTCGGATCGCTTGCGTGTGACGTTCAGTTTCTCCGCCCACAGGCTAACTTGCGCTGACTTTCGCTTGTTGTACAGAACCACCAGGGGTAACGAAAACGCGATGCACAACGTCATTTGCCAAGAGAACAAAGTCATGGTCAACAGCACCGCAATGAGGTCCAGCCCCGCGGCGAACCCGTTGACCATCAAATCTAAATTAGCGTTAGCATCCGTCATATCCGTCCCCAGCGCGTTGACTAGAAAGTCGCCGTGCATTGAACTAAAGATAGTCCACGGCAACCGCACCGCTTTCCGCGTCAAGTTTTTCGTCATCAGCGGAATAAAATCCCCCCCGCTCGGGTTATCGTTCCCCAGCCTGTAGTTCATCTGCGCCTTGAGAAGCATCACCGCGACGACGCCTACTACGGAATACGTACACTTCGCGTAATCCTTCGCGGGAATATACTCGTCGAAAATCAGGGAAATCAAAAATGGCTGCGCGATTGAGGAACCGGCGATTAAAATAATCTCGACAATCATCCGAATCGTGTTCCGCCGCTCGAACTTCCACAGGTACCCGAACGCGAACGAAACGATCTGGGTGAATTTCACGTTCGGGGTTTCCAGTTTGCCGCGCTGTTTGCGTTCCTGTTTCAAGCGTCTCTGCTCAGTTTCTAAATCGCTCGCGCTCGGTTTCTTCTTCACTGCATCCATCGCCGTTTTGGACAGAATGCGAAGCAGCAACGCGAACCGGAGTAAACGCGCGCCTAATCGAAGAGAAACTGCAATCGATGCCGCCTTGATCCCGTACGTGCTCTCCAGCGAGTCGAACGCGCTCACTGGCAAATATGTCAAGGCCAACGCAACAGCCACGATGAACCCGTCGAAGTAAAACCTGGCCTGCTTGAACGACTTGACGCCGTACCCAATCACGCGCATCAGAAAATCCAGACACAAAAGGTACAGCACAACTTCGGAGATTATGGTCTTGTCCGTTTCAGGGAACGTGTCGTTGGCGCCGGCGATCAGGGATGACACAACCAAGGCTGCTTCCAATAGCACGGTGGCGAAAATCAAGCTCTGAAACTCGACGGAACCTTGGACGTACGTCACGTTGCGTCTGATGAAACTCTTTTCCCATTCCTCCTCGTAGAAAACCGCGGGGGGGGCCAGTGGGGCCAGGGGCATGCCTCTTGTTCGTACCCATGGGATGTGCAGCGGGTCGCCTAAAGGGCCGTCGGCTAGAATACGGCCGCTCGGGGAGGCTTCTAACGATGTGTGGCCTTTTGCCGTAAGGCTCTGTTTTGAGTCCTGGGAAGCGTCTGCTTCGGACTTCACCGTCTCCTTCGGCGTGTTTTTTTTCTCTACGATTTCGCCGTCTCCCTTCTTGGAAGGATCGTAAGGTGTTTCCGGGTTCCCGGGCGCGCCATCCGCGCCATCCGGGGATTTCGCCATCCCGCCAACCGCACCAGGGGTCCGCCGAACTATGCCAGGGGGGAGGACACCGACGGCCTCTACACCCTCGAGGAAGCGATTGCTTTAACAGAATCGAAGTGGGCCGAACTTCGCACGCGAAAACGTGCCGAGAGATTCCAACGGAACGTGACACACTTTTTGCACAAAGTCACTGTCTACGACTCGTTAAAATCTCCAATCAATTTTGAAGTAAAAAAACGTAAAAACCAAAAAGCGAAAGCTTTCGAGACCCGAATCACAGCGGCCAGCGCAGAGGTGAGCCGGCTCTCACGCCTTCCCCTCCACCACGCCACCATGAGCTCCCCCGAGTCCAAAAAGCTCCTCGGCGCCAGGTACGTACGGAGTGTAACAACGTCAGAAGCTACCACGCCCCACATGGTTTCGGTTTTCCCTTTGTTATTTTCCGGAAGTCTCACAAAAAGCATTGACAGTGACCCACCGCGACTGACCCTCCCATTTCCTCCCTCAACCGCAGAGTGTACAGCTGCTCCACGTGCCGCACGCACGCGGCATACCACGATGACATCATCGCCAAGGAGTTCCGCGGCCGCCGAGGCCGCGCCTACTTGTTCCACGACGTGGCGAACGTCACGTTGGGGGCTGCCGAGGATCGTTGGCTCCTTACCGGGTTACACTCCGTGCGGGACGCGCACTGCCTTTCCTGCCACTCCCTGATGGGGTGGAAGTACGAACGCGCGTACGAACCCTCACAGAAGTATAAGGAAGGCAAGTTCGTGATTGAAAAGGCGGGGGTGACGCACGAAGGGGGGTGGTGAGAGATGAGAGGGAGGAAAACCCCGAAACACGAGTTTGAATGAACGTTTCGGTTGGTGAAAAAACAAAATGAATCGCAGAAAACGCGCGGAGGAGGGAGGACCTTCGAAGGTCTCTTCTCATCTCCCCACCGCGAGTGCCTTTCGAATGAGAAGGTACACTGTATAGTATTATAAATAACTGAATGTAATTATAATTTTTATGACTTAATACCCTCAACCAAACCCCTTAATAGACTGAAATAGATTCCTCCGCGCTGCCACTCATGAAGTCGGCGAGTTTCTTCATCGAGGCGGGCGGCTCTAGATCTTTCTCCTTCACGTCGTGGCCTAACGCGTCTCGAATGGCGCCTGAAATCGCCACAGATACCCGGTCACTCGCTCCAGTAGCGATTAGTCGAAGTCGCCACGAGCTTCTTTGCCGTAAATCCTCTTCCACGAACTTCATGGCGGAGGAGCCGTAGTTGCTCCACAACCCGCGTAACACGCCGACGAGCGCTCTGCGTTGGGGTATCGTGGTGAGCAACCCGGTCACCACGGTGTCGATGTGTTGAAGCACTGGGGCGACCACTGCGTCTAGCTCATCCCGGGATGCTGCTTCTTCAGTGGACTCGAGGTCGTTGCCTGCTCCTATTTCGGTATCCTCGTTGTCCGATAACACACTGGAGTCCAAATCGCGTCGCGGCGACGCCACAGGTGATGAGATGTTGTTAGTTTCCACACCTCCGCCTCTCCCGAAAGCGCCGGTGGGGCGTCGCACGGGCCGGGCGCTCGGCGCGGGTCGCGTGGCGCTTTGCCTCAACGCTTCTAACAGCGACGGGCCTGCGTTCGTGACTAAACCCACGGCTCTGCGCAGGTGGCCCGCGTACTGCGCTCGGAGCTCGCCGAGCACTTCAGCGCTCCTTCTGCCGAAGGACTCACCCGCCGCTCGCTGGCCTCCACCCGCCGCGGCGACCCACAGGACTAGTCTCTGGCCGACTTCCGGTCTCAACACTTCCATCGCTTTCAGAGCCGTCAACGCAGCGGCGAGCTCCGCGGGAACGTACCCCTCCTCCGCCAACCCAGGCAACCCCATTTTCTCCTTGTCCCTTGAACCATCAAACTTCCCCCTAGCCGTGTTCGCGGCGGCCCGCGCGTTGCGCAGCGCCGACGCCGCGGCGGCTTTCCCGGCGCGAAGGCGATTGAACGCGCCACGATCGTTTCCTTTCTGCGGCGAAACAGGTGTTTCCTCGTCAATCCCGTTGACCTGTCCGAACGCGGGCGCGCGTTGCAGTTGTCGCCCCGTGAACCGCACGCTCTCCCTCAAGGTACCGGGGTGGCGGTGCAGCCCACCCGCGACGGACGCGCGTGTGAACCCGGGGTTCACCGCGGAGTGCCGGGGGTCCCGGAACTTGTCGCCGTCAAACGCGCTCGTGGCGTTGTTTCCACTCGGCATGTACCCTCGGAACAAACCCCCCCCGACGGTCTGCTGTTTTTGTTCATCAGCCGCAGTGCCAATGCGGTGTAACAATAACCGATCCGCATCCGCCAGCACTTCCTCTACATTAACAGCCGCGTCAGGCCACCGCGCGACGACGCGTTCGAAGCCCTCCAAAGACGCGTGCGCCTCGCCGTACGCCTCGTCCATCGCCGCGCCGCCCACGCCGTGCTTCCCCAACGCACTGACGCATGCGTGCAACAAAGTCTCCCGCGCGGCTTCGATCCAGGACGCGACGTGAGGTGCGAAAATGAACTTGGGGTCTAGCGCGCTTGCTGATGCAGTGCCGTTCGCGCCAGGGTACGGGGGGTGGTGTCCGCCTGCGGTGCGCGCGCGGCTAGATTCATCGCGCCCGCCATTAACGCCGTACTCGTCGCTGACGTCCGCCGCCACAGCGGCTTCCTGCAGCTCGCACAGCGCGTCCACCAGGTCGATGACCTCCGCGCCAGGCGGTGCTGGCGGCGGGTTCGCGGAGAGCATCTTGCTCACGCACGCAGACGCTTCCACGCAGTACACCCCTGCCGAGATTTGAGGAAGCCGCGTCCCGCCAGGTAAAACCTCCGCATCCTGAATCGTGTGGTCCACGCCAAGTTCGCGGCACAGACCGAGGCACATCTGCGACAGCCCCGCGAACAAACGCGCGTGTTTCGGGTCGGATGGGTCGTGGACAGAGGACCCGTTTGCGTTTTTGTTCCGCTCCCCGAGAAACACAGAGTGATGCCGTCTGTAGCAGCTCCTCGCTGCGGTCTGTAAGTGCGTCTGTAACGCCCGAACAGTTTCAGGCGCCGTCGGGTCTCGCGAAAGAATCCGCGACAGCTCCACCGCGATTGCCAGCGCGGGCGCGGGTTGCGTATCAGGCACAGCCTTGGCGATCCCCCTTGGTTCGTCCTCCGATAGGTTCTTGTAGTTCTGGAAACACACACCGATTAACTGCTCAACCGCGGTCCTGATGCCGTCAAGCTGGTTCATCTCAGTCGCGGTGAGGCCACCGGTGGCGTGTTCGCGCAGACAAGGCGCCAAGTGATCGAGAATGGAAGCGAGGCAATCGGCGGTAGGGGTTGCCACCGCCAAGACGTGCCGGACGTACCTCAAACTCGTGTGGTTGGGAGACACCTGCTGCAGCTCTGACAGCTCCCTCAACAGCCACGCCCACGGGCCGTGAAGCGCCAACCTTCGTCTGTGGAACCCCAACGCGCGGAGCCCGGCGTTGAGCGCTACGTCGTACGCGGCGCTCGGCGGCAACGGCCCATTGCCCGCGGCACTCCAGCCGTTGCCCTCCACCGCTGATCCAAACCCTGCTCCGCCAACATCACCCCGTCCCTCGTTACTGCTGTAGTCCAACGTGGTGAGGGGGGCACCCCAATCATAACCCCCGATTGGCTCTAGGTGTGCTGTGAAACGCAGGTAGCCTTTTTCCTTGCCGTTGGCGTACTTCAGCGGCAGCTCCACGATGTTCCGCCCCTCGCCCACCATACGCGACACGTCTTCCAACGAGGGTTTGCAGAACGCGAGCTTTCCTTGTCCTAAGTCAACCTCGAACGCCAGAGAGTCGTCCGCGGTGGAGAGCTTAATGCGCGCGTCCCCGTTCCCCACGTGCAGAGTGGCGGAGTCGCCGCCGCCGGATGGTGGCGGGTTCGACACAGTGAACGCGCCGGGTCGCTTCGCGTCGCCGTCCAGCGCCCGGGAGCACGCGCGCACGCGGCAAATATCTCCGCGCGCGTGCGGCGTCGTGGTTGCGATCTTCGCAGCCGCCCTAGCGCCTTTTTCTTTCGCCGCATTGTACACGTCCCTTGGGTCGACGCCTCCCGTGAACCGCTTCCACCCGCGCGTGGTGATTGACACTTCCGTGACGTCAACGGTGACACCCGCCCAGCGCTGGCCGCCAACGCCGACGTCAATTTGGTGTTTGTCTCGCCCAGACGTGCCCGTTGTTTTCCCTTCCTTCTCCTTCGCGCCGCCAATCAGCGTTCCCGCGTTACCCCGTGACCCGACTAGAATGCCGTCCATTCCGAACCCGCGTCGCAGCTCAGCGCACCGGTCCGCCAGGAAGTGCACAGCCATGTCAACCTTGTGCTGCGGCGCGTTTGACCCCAAGCTTCCCTCGAGGCACGCCTGGAGGCAGGCTTCGTATGCCAAGATGCGCGCGCGTTCGTCGCCGCGCCACCCGCCGAGGTAACACCCCTCAGGCGCGGCGCCAGCCAGCGCTAAAGGATTCATAACACCCGCCCCTAAATGCGCGTTGGGCCCTAAATACAAACTCTTCGACTTTTCAGTCGTTTTGATGGAGTGCTGCTTGCCGTAAACAGGACGCGTCGGGGACATAGGAGGGGCAGTGACTTTCTGCGTAACGGGAACCGGAACGCGAGGATCCCTGCCTACAGGGTACTCGCCGCTGCCCGAGTCGGACCTGTTGTGCCGAGGACGCGACTCGTCCCTGTGGCTTGCGTAACCACGCGCGTAGGAGTCATCGTCTCTTCTCGCGACGTCATCTCGTTGGTACGCGTCGCGCGCGTCGTAGAAACCATCGCCGAGTCCGTGTTTGTCCGGCGACCCCTGGCGCGTAACAGGCGCGGAAACAGACCGCTCACGCTCGGAGTGGCTGTTGTGACCGTGTGCGGCACTGTCACCCAACCTCGCGGGCGTGCCGTAGCCGTGCGTCGCGCCCGCGCCTCCCCAGCCGCGCGCGGGCGAGCCCCCGGGCGGCGGCGGCGCCGATGGCGGCGACGCAACGCCTGCCGCGTTGTACATGCCGTCCACGGCGTTGTGCAGGTTGGGCCGTCCCGTTTCTTGCTTCGCGGGCGACCCCCACGGCGAGGAAGGCACTGAGTGAAACTCGTCGTTCGCGGGGTGGAACTCATCCTCGGTACGCTGTGTGTTTGACGACCCGGTGGACGGCCGGCCGGCGTACTTTTCGTATGGGTGCTGATTCGTCATTTGAATCCCATCTCTGCACGGCAGCGCCATGGATCCTGTGCCTGGAATGAAGCTGGTTTGCCGTCGTCTTTGCGCCTGTGCATTCGCCGCGTTTGAGTCCTGCTGCCATTTCGTGCCTTGGCCCCACCCGTCCCCGGTGCCGTCGCTCACTTCCCCATGCGTAGGTAAACCGGGCCGGCCATTTGCCACAGGGGGCGGCGGTCCCATGCTCCGGGTCCGGACGCCAGCGTTCGCGGGCGCTTCGTACGTCTGGCTGGGAGGCGCGCTGGGCGGTGAGTTCGGTGCGCCGAAGTTGCTTCGATTCGCTAAAGGCGACCCAGGCGGGCTCCCAACGCCTCCGCGGTACGGCACCATCGTCGGGCCACCCATGGTCATGCGTTTGCTCGGCGTCCGTCCCGACGCCAGCTTGGAAAGGGGGACGTTCTCGGTATCACCCGCGAGGTTCTGCATTGAGGCGCGGATGCTAGTGCGACGGGGGGTGCTTGCCTGCGGTGATAAAGGGGGGAAGATGTGGTGAGGTTGTGTTCCGCCGCGTAATCATCACAGGGTACTCCTCGCGATCGTATCACCGCCATCTCCACGCGTCGGGGGGAAAAGCGCCACGTATTGGAAAATATGGGGAACATCTCGGAATGTGAAATGGGTCGGGAGACACGACGCGACGCACCTGCGTGGCACCGACACCCCAGCCGCCCGTGGACCCAACGGGCTCAGCCCAAGGATCCGCCATCGTGGCGAAGGCGCGAGGAGCGTGCGTCACTCGGACGAAAGCGTCGCGCGCGCGTTGTGAACCCATCGTCTCGAAGATCCCGAAACCACGACTGCCGTTTTGCTCGCGACACGAAATCCGAGAAAAGCGTTTCGAAATTAATTTTGGCCAGACGTTTCTGTCCAGACAGATTGGATTCGTCGACGCGCTGGACTAGGGCACGAGAAACAGAGGGAGACGGGTAGAAAAGCGAGAGCAATTTCACAACACACGAAACAAGTATCAACAAAAATATATTTTATTATTCACGTCCGGGAAGGCAATGCGCTCTCCCTACGTCTCTGCAATCCGAATTAGTAACTCAGCTTACTCAAGGCCACGTAAGTCTTCTCCTACGTACTTACCCCCTGACATCACGTCCACCACCGGCGGATTACTTATTACTCTCCATGAACTCCCCGTGATATTTCGTGATTTTCTGCACCACGTCCGCGATGTCCGCTTCCGCGGGGAGGAACGTGGTTCGGAAGTGCCAGGTGTCTTTGCGTTGGCCGAACCCCGAGCCCGGGACCACGACGATCCCGGTGGCTTCCAGCAGCTTCATGCAGTACAGCGCGTCCGGTGCCATCCCAGACGTGGAGGCTTCTTCGATGTGCTTGGTTGGCAGGGTGATTTTCGGGAACGCGTACATGCTCCCTTGCGCGGGGTTGCACGTCACGCCTTCCAGCGCGTTCAGCCCGACCACCAACGTAGCGGCTCTCCTTTTCAAGGACGCGAGAATGTCATCCTTCTCCTGCTTGAATTTAGGGTACGAAGGGTCGCCTTCCACCGGAGGGGCCATCACCAGACCCATGACGATCTGTCCGCCTAAATTGGGACACAGACCCACGGAGGAGAGCTTGTACAGCTGGTCCTTGACCAGCGGGTCGAACCCGTTCAGTTCCATGTACCCGCCTCGTCGGCCGCACTCGCCGTAGAACCCCTTGGAGGTGGATTGCAGCGAAGCTAACGGAATGTCAACCTTCATGTCCCGCATCACCTTCTTGAAGCTTGTGAAGCTCTTGCCCTCCGCGTACACGTTCTCTTGGTAGACCTCGTCCGCGACTAGTAGGAGTCCTTCCTGTCCGCAGAAGGATACAACCTCTTGCTGGTTCACCAAGTCAAGAGCCGCGCCAGTGGGGTTCCCGGGGTTGATCACGACCAACGCGCGGACATTCTTTCCTTCAGATCTGGCTTTGTCCGTGGCTGTTTTCAGCTCACCCACGTCAAGCGCCCACCCCTTGTCTTCCTGGAGGTAGTACGGTAACAGGGTGCCGCCGTACAGCGCCAAGGTGGCTGAATACAACGGGTACTGGGGAATGGGAACCAAAACTGCGTCGTTCGCATCGCGAATCAGGGTTTTCATCAGGTAATGACAACCGACGGACGCGCCATCCGTGAGCCACAGGTCTTCGATGTCACAAGGATGGCCGTCGCGTTTTTCGATGCCGTCAGCGACCATTTTCCGTAAAAAGGAAACGCCTTTTGATTCCGAGTACGCGCCGGTTCCACCTTTCATGTTTTGGAGGATGGCTTTGGCTTTTTCTCGGACATCCACGGGGAACAGGGTTTCGGCTTCCTTCGATTCTAGCATCTCGGGAAAATCACACAGCGCCAGGACTTGCCTGTAAAACGTGATTGGCTTTTGCCCCAGGCTCTGGGGGTTGCCGATGTTGCACATCACGATTTTGTCGAACGGGTACTTCGTTGGGTCCGCCTTGAGCGCCTGCTCGATCTCGCCCGCCTTGCTCACAATCGCGCCGCGAACCGCGTACTGCATGTCCTTCACGTTCTGGTTGATGGTGTCGATGGTGATGGAACTCATCGTGCGGATCTGGGGGTGGGTTTTCGCGACGCGCGTGTCGAAGCCGCTCGTTTGGAGAACGACGGGGGGGGTGAGGCGAACGCTGGAGCTCAGGCGTCGCGCTGCGCGGAACAAACTCGACGTGGTGGTTGTCGAAACCGGAGCGAGTCCGAGGAAGGGCGTGCACGCGGGTGTGAACCGCGTGGGTGCTGACTCGGTCACTTTCGACAGCGCGTCGTTTTTGGCGCTGTCGACCGAAAAGCGATCCAAAACGAGGGTTGGCTCGGCACCCCTCGGCATCGGCAATTTAGACGGTTGATGGCGAGTCATTTCACGGAAAATATTTGGTTTTTCCGAGTTGGCCGATCTTGCATCGGAGATTTGCGCGAGTTGGAAACGGTCAACTGCAGGCACGAAGGACGAGTCAACAACCGAGCAAAACACACGCGAGCGCGTGTTGTGTGGCGACGGACGTCGGATGGTTTTTAAATAATTGATTCATGGATGTTGCTTGATGGTCAACCAGTTAACTGACTCTGTTTATAGTATGCTTTCCCTCCTCTAAATGCACGCCCCTTCTCCCAGCCCGTGTAGCACCGCCCTGCTCGCGAGCGCTATGCCCCGGTCAACCGTCTCCACGTACCCAGCGTACGTGTCCCCCTTTACGTCGATTCCTTTCATTCGTCTCGCCGCGCGGCCCAGTTCGCCGAACGGGACGCACCCATCCGCCAGCCGCGTTTGCGTTTGCTTTGTCTCCGCGAGTTTCAAATCCAGCTGTTTGATCGTGGATCTTAGTACGGCGGCCCTTTCAAGTCCTTGTGCGCTCATCGCTTGTTGCTTTATCTCAGCGAACTTTTTGTTCATGTCCCCTCGCGCGTCACGAGCGGATTGCGATGACCCCACGACGTGGCCGCCAACCGCGCCGGATCGGATCCCCGGGATCGAAGCGCCGTCCACGACTTTCGTGCTCGGCGTATCCGAACTCACTGCCAAATAAGTTGAATTCGCCGCGACTACTTTGGCTTCGAACTCGTAGAAACGGATCCACACACCTTCGCGCTGGTACACCCACGCGTTCGCACGGAAGTAATCAGGGGAAGATTCTTCCGAAGAGCTTCCGGGCGGCTCGATTCGTTTTGTGGACTCGCCGCCGGCGTTTTCCACGCCGCGCGCGATGTCAAACGCGTGCTGCTCGAAGTTATCTGGCAATGACAGTGAGTTATCCGTGTCCTCGTTCACCGCGACACCTGCTACCGTCAGGATTTTCAACTCAGTCGCGGGCCCGACGTAGCGCGACCCCAGGGCGGGCGGCGGTTCTTGGAATTCGTTGGTTTGGTCGCCACCGAATTCGTCCGTCGTAGGCGCGACATCTCCGTGTGCTGACACGATCGGCGTGGGAGGAGGTGATGGCGCTACAGCAGGCGGCAACGCCACGAAGCTCGACGCATCACTCGGCACGACAGCCGGTCGGATCACCACCGCCGTGGCTTGCAGTTTGTGGCACTTAATCTTCGCGACGACCGCATTCGCAGCGGTGGTGCACACCGCCGCGCCCTGGGGAAGCGGCCCCCCGATTTGAACGCCAGGCGATACCTCGTCATGCAGCTTTTCATACGCAGTCCTTTGATTTATCCTTGAATCAACATCAGCACCTAATACGTCTTCCGTTTTCAGTTTCTTCGTCTCTTTATCATCCACCACTTCAAAGTCGTCGTCGCTCGCCGGCTCTTCGTACCGCGCACGCTTATTATCCCGGCGGCCTTCTAATTTGGACGCAACTTTCCCAGTCACAGGAAGGTTCAACAACTCAGGCAAGCCATTCTCTGCCCACTTCTCAGTAATCCACTTCCGAAGGTCAGCGACGTAAAGCTCGGGGTCGTCTGTTTCGGTATCCGCGCGAACGGCGCTTGCCGCGAATGCGACCATCTCGACCAACGCCGATTCCAACTGCGCGTACGTTCGGAATGGCCCGTCTGTTTTTTTCGATGCTTCTTCTTTCATTCCCTTCACATGGTCCACAAAATCCTGCCACGTGTGTCTCTGCGACCATTGCGCCATGCTCGCAAGCGCCGTTTTGACGCACTTGTAGTTCACCGCCACGACGTGCTGCGTGAAGTCGTCCTCGTCAACCACGGTGCCACCCAAGTGCTCCTCCAGCCAGCACTGGTGCACGTGCAACAGCGCGTCCGCTAAACGTGACTCCGAGTTCACCGCTTGCTTTGAGGAAACAGGATCCGCGCTGGGGCGGGAGGAGGCGACGTTTCTGGCGTGCACGGCTTGCCACGCCGTTCTTATCGCCATAAGCACGTTGTTCGGGGTTGCCAATGACCCGGCCTTGGCCTTGGACAAAACGTTGGTCAAATCCAGATCATCTACGACTTGAGTCTTCAGTTCCTTGTCCGTAGTCACGAGGTGGTCCCTGACGCGCTTCAACGCCTGTGTCGAGAGAGACAGGAAAACCAGGGTCAGGGGAAAGGAGCGGGGTGGGTGATTGGTATGGTGACTGCACATCAAGATGACTAGTAAAGTACGCGGATTGAGAACATGATGTCTCCGTGTGGATGACACAATCCACCACGACCTATGGTGTCATGACATCCACTTCGACGCACCCGAATGGCATCGTCCATCCTGAAACCAGCACGTGCGCTGAATGGCACGCGGGGTGCGGAGCGCGGGCAACGCGCGCGAGGGAATGGTGAACGAGGGAAGGAAGCACGAGGTAGAAGATATACTTTTTGAAATAGTACGAAGTCCTGTCCGATAATTGTCGCACTTTGACAAAAATATATAAATAATAACTCTCTGCTCTCCATCTTCCCTTCTAGAAGCCAAACCACACACCCTTCTTTTTCTTTTCCGGCTCTTTCTTCGGCGTCGGCGTCTTTTCTTTAACTGCTTTCGGCGACTTCAAGCTCGCTTCCTTTTCGCTCTTCGGGGATTTCACACCGGGCGACTTTTGCACCGGCGATTTTGGTCCCAGCGATTTCACATCATCATCCTCGGATTCGCTTTCCGATGACGAGGATGAGACGTCGTTTTTATTCCTCACCGGCATCCTCACCGGCCCCTTATCCTCAAACCGAGCCGGAAACCCTCGCTCCAGCCCTTGAAGCACGTTTGCCTGAATCACCTCAGGGGACTCGCCCCTTTCCTGGAACCGCAAATGGAACCCGTCTTCCATGCCGCGGAAGATTGATTGTATTATAGATCCAGCTGATTCCAAATTGTACCCGCCTTCCTGTACAAACACAGTAGGGAGTTTCGCTGACGCGATCATGGCACCCATCTGTTCATAGTCAGCAAGTGTCAAATCCATACCCGCGGTGGCCTTCTCCTGCACCGGGTCATCGGTGTGCGTATCGATCCCGAGGGAAACGATCAGGACTTGCGCGTCGTGTTGGTCGATGGTGTGGAGCGTTTTTTTCAAAGCAGGTTGGTAGTCGTCACCCCAGTTAGCGCCACTTCGGAGCGGTACATTCACCGTCTTGCCCTGCCCCCTGCCTACGCCGATCTCATCCGCGTACCCGCTGTTCCAGGGGTAGTCGTGATTTGGATCGGCGTGGATGCTGGTGACCAGGATGTCTGGGTCGGAGTAGAACAGGGAGGACGTTCCATTGCCCGCGTGGTAATCAACATCCAGAATCGCAATTCTTGTCAAGTTCAACCCCGACGCACACAACGCTTTGGCTAAAATCCCAGCATTGTTGAGGTAACAGTACCCCCCAGCGTGCGTGTGCCCGGCGTGGTGCCCGGGGTGCGAGGTCAAGGCGTAGTAGTAAACGTTCTCGACGTTTCTCAAATCACCTTTTAAATCAGTTTCCATTTGATAAATAATATTTTTCAACATTTCCATATCCCCGGCTAACGACGGCAACAAGCCTTTGAAAACCGGCGTGTCGTCGTCGGTGTGGTACCAGCACGTTTGGGCGTGAACATCAGTGCCAGGCTGGGCGTTGGGACAGGTGCGCGAGACGAAGTTACTCGGCACCAACGCGGGGACGTTGGCGGACCAGTGTTTCGTGTTTCTTTTGAATTTCGTTTCCGTTTCCATGCGGAAAAACCGGCACCGCTTTTCGGGAGCGAGAGCGGCCCATCGGTCCCACGCGGTTGCGATGTACCGCACGTACTTGGCGCCGTGCACGGCTAGGGCGAGGTCTAAATCGCCATGAGGCATGTACTCTAAATCAACCTGAATGGCGCTGCCGTGCACCACTAGGCTCGCCTCTAACCTCGTGCGGGGCACAGCCACGGTTGTGAGTTCGCAATTCGGGGGCCCCGAACCTCCTCTCCCAGAGTCCAGCCCGAGGCCACGCAAGATGGCGGCTTTGCGCGCGTACGGGTCGTTAAAATCGTCCGAGGGCATAACCGCCGCCTCTGATTCGCCATCGTCCGCATCGTGCACGAACACGCGCGCCAAAGGCGACTTAGCCCCCATCACCGCGGAGGGCCGCGTCGCCCGCAATGGAGCAGGGTTCCGTTTTAACTTTCACGACGAGTTCGAGTTGACTTTTTATTTTTTGGCCGAAAAAAAAACGCTTTCTCGGAAGACTCGACACGATGACGCGCACTCGACACGCCTCCACGATGTCTTCCAACGTGACGCTCGGTTTTGAAACACGCTCGCGCAGAAGAAAACGCGAAAAGCGCGAACTTGATGCTAACGCGGGCGAGGCCTTCCCCGGCCTCCCCAATCACGTGGTCGCCACCCACATTCTTAGATCTGAGTACTTTGATTTGACGACCCCGCAGATCTCGCACGACTCCCATCGGTGAGCCGCGCGATGCGCGACGGGGTGGCAAGAACGGGGCTTCAGTTTAAGGAAATTGGTGAAAGTCGTGCCACGATGCTTGGATGTTAAAGCGCGGTACAGCGCATGCAACGGGGAGATCACCTCACGCATCAAGCGAACCTTTGTACGGCAGCGGCGAGGAGCGGACAGCTCGAAGAGTTGAAGGTGTTGCACCAGAACGGCACACCGTGGAACGAGAATATATGTGCGTACGCGGCGGAGGGTGGAAATCGCGAGCTGCTGCAGTGAGTGTGTGCGAACGGCTGCCCATGGAACGAAAATACGTGCGCATGGGCGGCCAAGGGCGGGAATCTTGAGGTGCTGGGGTGGGCGCACGCGAACGGCTGTTCATGGGACGGAGGCACTTGCATGTTTGCGGTATACGGCGGGCAACTCGAGGTTCTGAAATGGTTGCGCGCGAATGGCTATCTGTGGAGCAATGCCACGTGCACCTGGGCAAAAAAGGGAAGGTACCCCGAAATTTTAAAGTGGTTGCGAGCGAACGGCTGCCCAGAGTGAAAAGATTGGAACGAAAACTCCAAAGACTCCGAATACGAATAAGTTACACTTCGCTATCACTAAAACACGTCCCCTGCGATTCCAAACCCGGTCGCCGGAGCTTTCCCCTTGTCCAACGCGCCGACTTCTTGAGCGAGCTGCGAAGGAGCTCCTGTGTTCCCTCCGTACGGATCGAACAAGTTTTGTGGAACGACGGGTTGCGGGACAGGCGCGGCGACTTGCACGTTTTCTTTCTGCCAATCCGCTGCGATGTCCCGACGCGCGCTACTTTGAGCTCCACCGTAAGGCGCTTGAGGAGCGGCTGCATACCCCGGAGCTGCTGCGGCAGACGGCGGACTCGCTCTTCTCGGTGTTCCCGCTCGCGACCGCCGAACGTTATCCATCGTGAGCTGCCGGTCCTGTGTGCTCTGCACCCTGACCTGCGCCAGCATCGCCCTCACCGCTTCAGGGGTGAGTTTCCCGGGCAACTGCGGGCGTTCCCGGGGCGGGCCAAACCCGGAACTTTCCCTCTGCGCCTTCATCGCTGCCATTACTTTCTGCGAAGGCTTCCCGTCTGACGCAGTGCCTAGTTCTAGTAGGCGTTGCGGCCGTGGAGGCGGGACGACCTGTGGCGCGTGCTCTGTGTTCGCGGTGAGCCTCACCGGCCGTGAGCCTTGCGCGGCGCACACCGACATGCAGTGCGCGCCGGGCGACCACGCTACGTCGTTGATGCGCACGCCGGGCGGCGCCGACGCGGCGGCGAGCAAAACCCCTGACCCTTTCACGTCCACGTCGAACACTCTTGCGGTGCCGTCTGCAGTCCCAGCGACGATCCAGTGCCCGTCGGGTGATACGTCGAATCGCGCCAACGGTCGTCCCGCGGACGCCGCACCCGTGACGCCCGCAAATGCGCCATCCGCCGTTCCGGCGCTCGCGCCGGATTGCTCGGCGGGGCCTCGAAACGCGCCGAGTCCGGCGCCTCGAATAGCCCTCATGGTGCTCCCGGCGCTCCCCGAGCAGTCGAACGTGTGCGTTGCGGCGAAGAAGCTCACGTCTATTGCGGCGATGCGGTCGGCGACTGTCCTGGCGAACACCCGTCTGTCCGTCGGCGCGACGCGCAGGCACGTGACTGGTTCGCCTAGCAGGTCTTTACACTCTCGCAACGGGCGAATCGACGGTGGTTCGTTTGCACCACCCTTGACATCCACTCGTAGTTCCCGGATCACCCCATCCGCAAACCCGACCCAGAGACGCATCCCAGTGCGGTCGAAGCCCATCGCTGTGGCGGCGACGCCTGGCGCGACTGCGAGGCCTGTGATTAGTCGCGCCGCAGGAACGCCGTCCTCCACGGACCATATCCGAACGCCGCCGTCCCGGGACCCAGTGGCCAGCACCCTGGGCGTTGTGGGGTGCCACGCCGCGGCATACACCTCGCACGCGTGCTGCGCCACAACGTCCACCCTGTGCGTGGCCGATACAGAGGTGTCCTCTCCAAACGCATGCACGCGCCACGCCCTGGCAGCGCCGTCCGCGCTCGCGGTCACGACTCGCGTCGCGGGCGCCGCAAAGTCCACCGTCCCCAAAACGTTCCCGGCTCCACTCGACACCTCTGGAGCCCACGCCACGTCGTACACCGTGGAGGCATGTCCTGGGAACGCGACGATTAGCGTACCAGTGCTCGTGTCGAACACCCTTACGACGTACATCCCCGCTTCCCTCGCGACTACTGCGAGTCGTCGTCCCATGGGGTCGAAACTCGCCAGCGTGGCTTCAGTCACAGAGTTCGGGAGGTGCGGTTGCGTCCGGGCGTCGGCGTTTGGCAGTAGACATGTTTCTTGTTTTTGTCGCGAGTGCGGCAACTTCACGACGGTGGCTTTCACAGGTAAGTTTTTCCAGCTCTTTGAGCCTGATAAACCCGGCGTCGCGGCTTCTGCTTCCGCAATTGCCTGCGCCTCACGAGCCGCAGCCGCAGCCGCAGGGTTCATACCGTAGCAAAGCGTTTCGTGTGGCAAACGCCCTAATTGCTCGACGATTTCCGTTTGGTCGTCCTCGGGTGCGCGTCGTAACCTCGCCTCGGCGTTGCGCCAGCCCCCGCCCAGCGCGCGTTCGCGGTCTATCCGGTCGCGTCGTGAGGGGCGGCGCTCCAGCGTGTGATCTTCAACCTCGCCTAACCCGGAAAGGGTCTTTTGCACAGCGGGGGGGGGGGCGATCGCGAGCCGGGGTGTATCAGCGCCAGGGCGCGGCGCGCTGAGCAGTGCGGCCATGGTGTCGCCCCTGGGCGAGGACGTAACGGTGACGTCGAGGTGCGCCGGGTACAGCTGCCTGAGCGCGGGGGGCACGATGGAGGCGCGTTTCCACTCACGGAATACGTCAGGCGCGTCTTGCGCGGCGGTTACCTGACCCGCGGAGGCGCCCATCATGCCCCCCATCACCGAAACGCGGTTGTCCCACTTGTACATCTGCACTTTCAGGCGTCCCATGTTGGGCTTGCCGTCCGCGATGCGCAGCAGCTTCAGGAACCCCCACGCCACGCGCATGGGTTGGCCTCCCGGGAACGCCATATATTTTTCCTCGTAGTACTGGAAGCTCGGAGGCGGCTGTAGGACTTCGAACAGCATCACCGCCCTAGCGCCCATGATATCCCCGAGGGCTTCTTCAATCTCTAAAGTCTCCTCCCACTCAGCGGCGAAGGATGCGTTTCTGCGGCACGACAGGTCAAACGGCGCCGTTTGCAGCGGCGTGGAGGCCTCACCGCTGGGCCTTACCGGAGACCCCATCTCAGGCTCAACGAGGTGTATCCTAACCACGGGCGAGATGATTGACGAGTTGGGCACCAAAGCGGAGCTGGCGTGCACTCGAACGGACAGGGCGTCCGCGCGGGACAGCAACCGTGGCTTTGTGGGACTCGCAGTCGCGCTAGGCTTCCTCTGGAGCAGCGCCAAAACATTCGCAGACGCCGCCTTCTCCGCGGGGTTCATCTCTTTACGCGGGATCGCCTTGGATCTCACGAGCTCAGCGGCAGTAGCTGTGGCGGGGCGGACAAGAGCGGTGGCGGTGGAGGAACCGGCGGCCGTAGAGGAGGACGCCACCGCCGCAACAGGGGCCTGCACGACAATGGCGGCGGTTTCCGGGACGGCGGGCGTAGCGGGGCCCGCAGTCATCACCGGTGCCAGCAGTTCTGTTGTGGTCACCGCTGGTGCCACCGCGTCCACCGGCGCTACAGAATCACCACCCCCCTCACCCGCCTTCGTCTCTTCACCCTCCGCAATCGGATCCTCCTTCTCATTCTCTGGGGATGAAACTTCAGGGCTCCCTGGGCCGCTCGCGACTGGTGACCCGAACCCGTCCTTCGTGGTCCCAAACGCGAACGACCCCGCTGCCGCCGGCACGGGCTTCAACTCGGGTTCCTTTTCTTTTGAATTATCCTTGTCTTTGCCTTCGCCGCCCCACATTCGCCCAAAGAACCCTGCTTTCTTTACCTTATCTTTCGTACGTTGTGGAGGTGACGTCGCGGTTGGTGACGCTGGTGAAGGGTCATCCGCCGCGGGCACCGACGTTTGTACCCCCGGCGCCTCACCCGCCTTCGCGTCCTCCGGCGTATCCCCCTCGGCAGCAGCCTTCGCGAGCGCGCCGCCCACGAGCGCCGCGACGGGATCAGTGGTTCGCGTAGGAGGAGGTACTGCAGTCTCAGGAGCAGCCGTAGTTGTCTCCGTCGTCGCCGCAACAGCGGGTTCCGCAGTTTCGGGAACCGTCTGCGTCGGCGGCGTCGCGTCTGCTGTTACCTCCGGTTGCGTCGGCGCCAGGTCGTTCGGAACAACGGGGTCGGCTGTCTTACCTTCTTCAGCAGCCTTGGTCAGCGCACCACCCACCAGCAAGGCGACAGGGTCGTACGCAGCTACTGGGGGTGCTTCCTTGGTCGCTGGTGGTTCCACAGTCGCCGCCGCGGGTTCACTCACCGCATCTGATTTTACACTTCCATCTCCATTCTCCGGGACCGCGGTTTGACTGCTTTCCACTGTGGCTTGGGGGGGTTCGGGCGCGGGCACTACTGGCGCGGCCTCCACGGGCGCAGGCACCACAGCGGGTGATGGTTCCGTCGCAGGAAGTGCTGGGGGCTAGAAAAGTGGAGCACGAGGTGATGGGGAGGTCAGTACGATGTGTCGGAACGGGTGCGTGTCGTCAAGTCCAAGGCCACGGAAACAACGGGAGGAGATTCGGGCCAAAATGCGCACCTCTGCGCTCGGCTCAGGCGCGGGGGCGGGGTCTGGGGGAGGGGCGGGGGCACTCATTATGTTCGAAAGTGCTCCTGAAACCATCGCCGCGACTGGGTCTACGGCTGTAGGTGGTGGAGGGGCTGTGGCCGGCTCCACAGTGGCTGCGGTGGCCAGAAGATTTTCGCTCGACATCGTAGCAAGGGGTACTACGACGACAGCACCTGGGTTGGGTTGTCCCTCCACAACCCTAGGCTACGCAAACTGTTCCACGAGCGAGACACAAGCTTCCCTTGTCCACTAAAACGACAAAACGCGTCGGGACACCGACCGTATCAGCGCACGTGCCCTTGGGCGCGGCGCTTATGCGCGTCTCGGAGACGGACTGGTCATTTAAGAGCGTTTTCGGGTGTCGTTTTTCTTGAGTATTTTCTTGAGTCAGCATTCGCTCGGCAAAATCGTGGAAGCACAGGGAAGAAGCAAAACCCAGGCACTAACGTGGGCGCGGGCGTGCAATCCTCGAGGGAGTGAGTCGCGAGCGTAGCCGTCGCGAGGCCCTTTGAACACGTGGGCGCAGTGTTTTCACGTCACGTAGGCGCGACGTCTGGCTTTTGAACCCTCCGGCGTGCCCCGTAAGGTTCAGATTGGGGGTTTCGCGTGGTGCCTGTTTTCGTCTCCCGCGCGGAATCGGGGTCGGGGCACCGGGAGACACTCGCGATGAGCGGGCGCGGAAAGTTCAGGATCGAGCCCTTCAAACACAGAGTGGAACTCGATGGACAGGTAAGAATACGGCACAGACCGTTACCCTGACACAAACAGCCAATGAAATGCCCCGGCAACACCAACTCGACGCCTCGAATCCCACAAAGGTTTTTGTCAGGGGCGTTTTTGGCAACGAGAATCTCGGCGCTTCCGGAGCTTCTTTTCCTGGTGAATACTGTAGGGATGGCAAAAGAAGATCTCATCACCCACAGACTATTCAGACAGAGCAGACATCTGACACACCTCATCTCTTCTTCAAACCCATAACTAACCTTCCCTGTCTGACTAAATACTCACTCCAACTCACTCACAGTACGCGGAGAAGACGTGGAAAATTTTAAGAGATGCAATCTCGCAAATCAACAAGCGCGACGCGAGCGGTTTGAGCTTCGAGGAACTGTACCGCAACGGCTATAACATGGTGCTTCACAGACACGGCAAGAGACTTTACGACGGGTTGATCGAAGTCACAAAAGAGCACTTGCAAACAGTCTCCGAACAAATAAAGAAAAAGACGGACCCCAATCTCTTCGCGAAGCATTTAGAGTTGAAGTGGAATGAACACGCCAAGTCCATGTCAATGATCAGGGACATTTTAATGTACATGGACCGGATATACTGCCCCCCGAATGGGCTGGAAAGCGTTTATGACTTGGGTTTGAGTTCGTGGAGGGATTGTGTGTTGAGGGACTCCGGAATAAACCAGCGGATGATAAACTTCCTTCTTGACACGATTGACGCCGAACGCAAAGGCGAGAGAGTGGACACGAACCTCGCGAAAGACGTCGTTCACATGACAAGCGACGTCGGGGAGGACGTGTATGTTTCCGATCTGGAGACGCACATCTTGAAGAAAACGGGTGAGTTTTACGCAAACGAAAGCGAAACGCTGTTGGCGAGCTGTGACTGCTATGAGTACTTACAAATGGCCGCACTTCGGTTAGCAGAAGAGTCCACGCGAGTGCGCGCATATCTCAGGAACAGAACTGAATCGTATTTAGTGCGCAAATGCGAGTCCGAGTTACTCGAGAAACCGGCGGAGGTATTGTTAGGGTTGCCTAACAGTGGATTAAAAAGCATGCTCTCCAATTCCCGATCCGACCAAGCCGCGCTGGTGTATACGCTGTACAAGCGGTTAGACGGAGGGTTACAGTTTGTGAAGCGCACGTTTTCGAGCTACGCCTTGGACACCGGGACGAAGTTGGTTTCCGACGCAGAGCTGAAAAACGACCCCGTCGCGTTCGTGGAGGCGTTGTTAAAGTTGAAACAAAACCTGGACAAAACCGTTGTGGAATCGTTCGCGAATGACAGAACCTTCCAGAATGCGTTGCATGCAGCCTTTGAAAAGTTCGTCAACCTGAACAACCGAAGCTCTGAATTCATATCGCTCTACATGGACCACAAACTTCGCAAAGGCTTAAAGGGTTGTTCCGACGACGAAGTCGAGGACGTGCTGAACGGCGCGATGAGTTTGTTTCGATTTTTAAGCGAAAAAGATGTCTTCGAGAAGTACTACAAGATTCACCTGAGTAAAAGACTGCTGTTCAACCGATCATCAAGTGACGATGCGGAGAAGCTGTTCGTGGTGAAGCTGAAAACCGAGTGCGGATACCAGTACACGTCAAAAATCGAGGGCATGATGAACGACGTGCGGGTGAGTAAAGACGGGATGCGATTGTTCCGGAAGCACCTTGCAAATGTGGAGCGAAGAAACAGAGCGGTGGATTCCGGGGGGGACCGGCAAATGTCCGATATCGCAGATATCAATGACACCACCACACAAGCAACGAACCACACCACGCACTCAGCGGGCGAGAGCGTGATGGACACCGGGTCGAGCGCGTACCAAAAGCGCGAAAGTAACGCTAACTTACACGGCGTGGATTTGAACGTTACGGTGTTGACCACCGGGAGTTGGCCTGTTGTGAGTGCAGCGCAGAGTGTTTTGCCGCAAGTGCTGCAACAGAACTGTGATGCGTACAGCTCACACTACCTCTCCAACCACACTGGTCGCAAACTCTCCTGGCTGACATCCATGGGCACCGCTGAGTTGCGTGGTGTTTTTGGCAACGGCGTTAAACGAGATTTCGTAGTGAGCACGCACCAAATGGTCGTGCTCCTGCTGTTTAACGACGCGGAGTGTTTGAGTTACTCGGAGATTAAACAGGCTACTGGAATTGAAGCTTATGATCTAAAGCGGTCACTGCAAAGCCTTTCTTTGGTGAAGGGCCGGAACGTGTTGCGAAAGGACCCGTTAACCAAAGAAGTTAACGACGCCGATCAATTCACGTTCAACTCGCAATTCACGTCCAAACTTTTAAAGGTTAAAATAGGCACCGTGCAGGCGACTGTCAAGGAGACGGACGCGGAACAAAAAAACACGAGAGTCGTGATTGAAAACGACCGCAAACCGCAAATCGAGGCGGCTATTGTGCGTGTTATGAAGAGCAGGAAGGTGTTGGACAACAACGGCGTGATCACTGAGGTCACGAAGCAATTAAGCAACCGGTTCACCCCGACGCCGAGTGATATAAAAAAGCACTTGGAGAACCTAATCGAGAGAGAGTTCATCGAACGCGACCGGAACGACCGGAAACTCTTCGTGTACCTAGCCTAGATATGGTTGTGCATTATGAGTTGTTACGTCTGTCTATTTGGGTAGCTAATGTGAGTTGTCTTTGTGTCTATTTGCTCCTATAATCTACACTTCTTTCCTCCCCAGCCCGGGCAGCTTGGGCACCAAGCACGGCGTGTTCTTTTTGTACTCGACGTATTTCTGTTCGCTGCCCCACCGCTCGTCCGCGCTTTTTTCGAGAATGGGAACGCCCGATACTTTTGTGAGCAGAAAAGTAACAAACAAAGGGCTACACAGAGAGGCTATGCTCACTCCTGGCCCAGCGTTGGCACTCAACCCTACTCCACAAACCCCGAGCCACACTAAAATCTCCCCAAAGTAGTTCGGGTGGCGAGACAACGACCACAGCCCGACGTCGATGAATTTACCCTTATTCGCCGGATCGGATTTGAAAATTTGTTTCTGCAAGTCGGCGGTTGTCTCCGTTACGATGCCGATCGCGTACAGGGCGAAGCACACCCAATCACCCGCATTCAACGATGATTGCGATGACAGTCCATTAATCAGGAAGCAAGGCAAAGCAGTCACAAAAACCCACAGCCCCTGCATGAACCAATAAACCGCGAACATCCCTGGTTGTTTCTTCACGTCGTCGAACCTCGAGTCACCGCCGTCGCGGAAAACGCGGCGGACGAGGAACGCGCCGAGTCGGAATGTCCAAGTGCACACCATCGCGGTGATGAGTTGCTGTCGTGGTTGTTGAGGGGATGACATGAAGGTTGTCACCGCTGTGCTCGCGAAGGCTAAACTGCCAAACAGGTCGTAGAACTTCTCCGTCTGCAGCGTCGCGGCGCCCGCCCAACCTATTAATTGGATGGCCATGTCCAGCACAAACGCGCCGCCCAATGACTGCGCCATCAATGGGGCGTTTGGAATCAGGACGGACGTCATTGATGGAGTTGATATAGGTGTTGAGTTACACGCGGTCTTTTGGTTGTGTCTTCGAAACGAAGTCAAAGAAGGCTTATGGGTATTGAACACAGGGCTCGGTGCTCTTCCTCCGAGACACGACGACGTCGATGAATGAGATCCGGTGTTTGGTGTGGGGCGTTTTTGGGTCGAGTGGCGGGACCGTTTGTCGCGTCCAGTTGCGTTTTTGTGGTTGATGTCACCGAAGCCGGGTACGCCGGGTCCGAACAAGTAGAAAAGCGCGCGCATGGGGTGCGGGGCGCAAACAAGTGTGAC
>TARA_B110000977_G_scaffold170354_1_pt1 | contig 67034 bp, 60 predicted proteins | sample TARA_B110000977 | Tara Oceans TARA_B110000977 (sample SAMEA4397798) | marine metagenome | biome: Polar Biome; feature: [SRF] surface water layer (ENVO:00010504); material: water (ENVO:00002006), including particulate matter (ENVO:01000060) such as... | depth 5 m | reverse complement strand
CTGGTGTGGAGGTTATCGTCCCTCAAGGGGATGTACGACATGTGGGCGGCCGCCCGATGGAGTGCAGAATGCGCGGATTTTACAGGGAAAAAGCCCACTGCAAAACCAGACACAAGCCCCGCTTTTTTCCATTATTTCACTCGCGCGTGTTCGTCGGGGGGATTGGCGGTCCCTCGCCGCGTCGGCCGCGATGCGGATGAAAACCGCTCGTTCGGTGGACGCGTATGAGAAGATCGAGCAGGTTGGCGAGGGGACGTACGGGGAGGTTTTCATGGCCCGTTCACGGGATGATTCAAGTCTAGTCGCCCTGAAGAAGGTGAAGCTTGAAGGGGAAAAAGAGGGCTTTCCGATCACCGCGATTAGGGAGATCAAAATCCTGAAGTCCTTGAACCACAAGAACGTGATTGACATGCGCGAGATCGTGACGAGCAAAAACAAAAGCTCGATATACATGGTGTTCGAGTACATGGACCACGACCTGACTGGCTTGGCGGAACGCCCGGGGATGAAATTCTCGATTCCGCAAATAAAGTGCTACATGCACCAGCTGCTCACCGGTTTGAACTACTGTCACCTGAACAACATCTTACACAGAGATATAAAAGGGGCTAACTTGTTGATTAACAACAATGGGATTCTGAAGCTTGCGGACTTTGGATTAGCAAGGTCGTGCGCACTGGAGAACGCCAAGACCCTGACGAACCGAGTAATAACGCTTTGGTACCGGCCGCCTGAGTTATTGTTAGGCGCCCGCGCGTACGGCCCGGCGGTGGACACGTGGAGCGTGGGGTGCATTTTCGCCGAGCTTTTGCTTGGCAAGCCCATTTTGCAAGGAAAAACAGAGATGGAACAGCTTGATTTGATATTCAAACTGTGCGGCACGCCGACGAAAGACGACGTGTCGGTCGAGATGCAAAACCTGCCATTCGCGAACACGTTTCTGCTCGCCAAAAAACCGTACCAGCGACGCGTGCAGGAAGTCTTCAGAAGACAACCGAAGGTAAGATTGAACAGGGTTTAACCGGTTTTTCGGTGTCGTTGATGATTCCTAATGCATGCCTACTAGGCATATTCCTACGAGGTACTCCACCTTTTGTCCTCCAAAACAAAACTAACCATTCATCTAAACTTTATGACCGCAGAGCGCGCGGGATTTGGTGGAGCGCTTTTTGAATTTGGATCCGTCAAAGCGCTTGACCGCGAAGGACGCTTTAGATAGCGACTACTTCTGGGAAGAGCCGCTACCGTGCAAGCCAGGTGATCTTCCAAGGTACGAGCCTTCGCATGAGTTCCAGACACGGAAAAGGAGGCAAGAGGGGAAGCTGCAGGAAGACGCGAAGCGGCAACAGTTGAGCCAAGCGCCGCCACAGGCCGCGCCGTCCGCGGCGTACGGCCATGTCAAGTACGGCGGGTACCGCTCCTCGACGCAGCTCAGCGGTTGGGCGGCGCCCTCGGCGGGGGGCATGACCGCGAAGTGGGCGCAGGCGAAGAAGGAAGGGGAATAGTGAAGGATAGGAACATTGTAGTAGCAGATGAGAAAATTCATCATTCTCTCCCAATTTATGCGAAAACGCGCGGCAAAAGAAAAGCGCCAGACTCTGTTTTTCTCCCCAGATCCCCTAGGCGCGGGGGCTCTCCATTGTTCTGCTGTTAGAGAAAGCCCGGACATCTGGACCCATGGACATCGCGTCAGTGTACCTTCAAGTGATCAGAAACGTCGTGGATGGCGTGCGGGTACGTCACTCATGTCCTCTCGCGCGCGCGGCTTGACTCCTTCATCGCAACCCTGGCTGACCAAAACGTCGACGCACCTCCCACAGGCGGACTTCAGCACCGAGCAGCTTGACGAGAAAGCGTTGCGAACGCTGGCCACGGTACGTAGAGGTCTTATATAGCCGTATATAGTCACATCATCGAGCACGTCTGACCCCGTTTTCTCGATCTCCCCTTTGCAGCTCTGGGAGCACAAGCTGCTGAACAGCGGGACTTTGAACAGCAATGGGTTTGTGGATGTCAAGAAGGAGGACGGGAACGCCAACGCGATTGACGCGGGGCTGTCGAACGCGCCCGTCGAAACGCCCGCGCTGGCACTCCCGCAACCAGAACAAGGAGTGAAGCGCAAAGCAGAGGAGATGGAAGAGACTGCTGAGGAGACGGAAAAGCCAGAAGAAGAAGGCCAAGGCGAAAAAGAAACCGAAAAAGGAAAAGAAATACAGAAAATCGAACCAGAAAAAGAAAAGGGCGAGACGTTGAGTTCCGATTCCGACGACGAAGCGCACGGCGCGGGGGTGGGGGTTGACGTGCAATCGGGAAATCTAGTGCTGGCGCAGTTCGACAAAGTGTCGCACACGAAAAATAAGTGGAAGTGTTCCTTGAAAGGGGGCGTCATGACCCTGAACAACAAAGACATGCTTTTCGGGAAAGCCAACGGAGAGTTTACTTGGTAGATTTTTTTGATGACTAATTCACGATTTCTTATTGCAACACTTCATTGTTAATCTCTTTTCGCACTGACCAGCGTGGTGCTGGGCATGAAGTACGTGAACATGAGGAAGCCCATTGTCAGGACGGCTTCCACGACGGGTGTGCCCCACCCGTAAATCGGCCACAGTAAAACTCCGAACGCGACGAATGAGGAAATGCCGAAGAGCGACGACACGGGGAGCGTCCACGCCGCGTCGGTTTCCCACTTCGACCCTCGGCGGTGGAAGTTGTGGTACACAATCAGGTACACCAAAGTTGAAAGGTTTATGGTTAACGAGCCGAGAGCCACGATGAACCAGCCCCTGTAGGTTTGACGAGGAAGAAATAGGTGGGGAGTTTAACGTCAGCTTTTGGATTGACTAGATTTGAATGCGTGGGATGCATCGCTTGCGATTACTCATCGTGGTAACCCCAACCGTACCTGGTGTCTTTGGCCCTCTGGAGCATGATTTGCCCCAGGTTGTTCGTCCCGTCCCCGAACCACACCAGAAACGCGCCCACTACCACCCACAGAAATCGCTCGATCTTCTCGCGGAACAGCTTGCGCTTCTTCGCTCGTTCCTGCTGCGCGATGATATCAACGTGCGCCACGCCAGCGTGTGCGTCGTCTTCCGCGACAAGCTGCTCGTAGCCTGCCATCGCGTTAACTGAATGCGTTTCCGGAATGAAACTAAACGAGAACAAGCGTATACGTGCGCAGAGCTTGACCGGGAGTATTTTCCCAGGGACGTTGAGTGCTGCCTGCGCAGTGCGCTGTGTTTCGATCGAGTCCATTGTTGCCTCAATTCAAATGTGCCAGAAGTTCACAATAATTTGCAATCGAGACACTATTTATCTTTCACGTTTCTTATCATTATTTAAACTGTACGTCGAGAGACGGACGTGTGTGTTGCCGGGGCAACACGCACAACGCCTATCACGTCACCTAACTACTACCTGCCGATCTCTGGTCTATTGTGCATTTATCTAGCGCGAAGAAACCGCGATTTCAGAATCAAAAAATATTGTTCTGATATCTCATTTCCCTCGCGAACTAACTCTACAGCGATCGGAGCTAAACAGCTATCACTTGCGCTATCCGTAGCCTATCGACTTAGTTCTGGGACATGGGGAAGTCAAGCTCCATGGGGCGTTCCCACTGGCTCACCCCAGAGCGGGCGTTGTAGTAGTACACGTACCCTTCAGGGGCGGTGTGTTCCGTCCATCCGCCGCTCTTGTCGCCCCCGCCGCCCATGTCGTCGCCGCCGGGTGCGACGCCCATGGGTTTCGAGTCCATGCCGTAGCCGCCCGGGCCGCGTACACCTTGAGGGCCTTGCCCTTGCCCGGGGTTGCCGAACTGGCCGCCTTGCGAGTTGCCCCAAGGGTTGCCGTCGTTGCCGAAGCCGCCGTTGGGGGCGCCGTAGCCGTTACCGCCGTACCCGTACCCGGCGCCCGGACCGCCGGGGTGGCCGCCCCGGGGGTTGCCGTACCCGTAGCCCTGGCTGGAGCGGGGAGGGCCTCTTTGGGGGGGAGGGGCCTGCCCCCTGGGCACAGCGGACTTCACCTCAACGCGTTTGCCGAGCATGTCGTGGTACCTGTTTTGAAGCACGATCCCAGCGGAGTCTTCCCTTTGAAAAGTGATGAAACCGAACCCGCGCGATTGGTGGTTGTGCGGATCGCGCATCACCAAGACCTCCACGACGGGGCCGAACTGGCTGAAGAAGTTACGAACGACGCCTGAATGGGTTTGAGTTGGGAGGTAAGTGGGTGGTGAGTGTTTGTGTGGGTGGAACTATTGGACTGAGGTTCGCGTGCGTCTCTTGTGCGTAATGTACGGCGCGTCCGCCAACGCAGTGAGAAACACGATCGCAACACTACGGATCTCCGTAAACTCGAAACACGCGCGCGTCACGACCGCGTACCTTCATCCACGCTTCGGTCAAGACCTCCGACGAAGATCTTACTGCCGGCAGTGCCCATCCCGGGGTCGAGAACGTCCGCCGATTCCATCATGGTGGCTAAGATAGACGCGTGCTATGCGCTACAATCTATGCATGTATCCCGCGAAGCGGCAGGAGAAACTCCTTTGTGACGCGGGAAATCGCGAGTTTGATTGGGCAGCTGACTCAAGAAACGAGGGTTTAAATGGTTATTTTGGAGAGTTTTCCTTTTCCGTATTATTTGTTGTGTCTCGGCGCCACTCACGACACTCCTACTGGCTCACGTCACGTCGTCGTCCATTCTTGCACCACACCCACATCCCCCTCACTTCTTTTTCTTGCTCTCTTTCTTCCCGCTCGCGATTTTCGCAGTCCCCTCGCTGGGCTCGCCCGAAAACGCCTTCGCCATTTCGCCAAACGGGTTGGGCTTCTCCTCTGGCTTCCACGGCCGCGCGAGTTTCCCTTCCGGTTTCCGCCCCAGCAAGTGCACCTGCACCACGGGCATTTCCATAAGGTTCATGGGGAGCATGATTTGCTGCAACAGCAGCGGCGGGTTGACTTTGAAGTACGTGTGCATCGCGATGACGACGCCGAATCCAAACAACTGATTGGTGAAAGCCTTTGAAACCTCACGCACGTCGTGTTCGAAATGCGTCAACGTCTCCACCTTTTCCTTCCCCCCGTCCATCGGGTCCTTCGAAGTGACTTGCACTTTGTTCTCCTGCAGCTTCTTCTTCTTCCGCTGCACGATCAGGTACATCAACGCGCACGCGCTGAGGCACAGCGCCATCGCGATGGCGAACCCGGTGCGCACGCGGTTCAGAATCGACGCATCTGTGTAATCGATGCCAATCTTTTTGGAACCGAGCAGGAGCAACGGCGCGATGAACATCTTGGGTTTCAGCTTAGGCGCCTCAGGGGCCTGGGCCGGCGCCACTTTCTTCTCCTTGTTCTCCGTATCAGCCATGGTGGAAGGTGGGGGACTGCTTCTCGGCGCGGCGAGAAGTGAAGGGGGCGAGAAAAGTCAAAAAACACGCGCGCAAAGAAAAACCAAAAGGCAAATATTTCACACCCCTTTTCGCCCCTACAATACACAACGAAGAAAAAACTTAACCGCGGTTCGCTCATCAGTTTGGCCCTCTGTAACCTGCGCAGCGTGCGACATGGTTAGCCTCAAGCTCCAGAAGCGGCTCGCCGCCAGCGTGCTCCGATGCGGGCAGCGCAAGATTTGGTGTGACCCCAATGAGGTATGTTAACACGCAACGCGAGCGATGCTCCGGCATCAAAGAAACCGCGAGGAGACGCGACTAGGGTTTAGCCAGGATTTTGTCGTGGCTCTCCTCCGGGAACGGTCCCTGGGACGGCGCGACGACCATCCATGCACGCGTATACTCGTGGCTACTTCACCTCGAAGGGTATGGGTGTACGAAGCGCGCGTTGGCGGACGGCGGGGACGCCACGACGACACGCCTCGGCCTCATCCCGACTCGCCGTTCCGAGGCTGTTTTATTTTTCACTGGGGTCATCACATCTCATCATCCACCTCTCCTCGCGCGTAAACTCACCGCCCTCCCCCCCACACCCTTCCTTTAAAACCTACAGATCAGCGAGATCAGCATGGCTAACTCTCGCCAGAACATCCGCAAGCTTGTGAAGGACGGTTTCGTTATTCGCAAGCCCCAGAAGATCCACTCGCGCGCCAGGACCCTTCGCGGGCTCGCCGCTAAGCAAAAGGGTCGCCACTCCGGCTACGGTAAGCGCAGAGGTACGCGTGAAGCCAGGCTTCCCACCAAAGTGCTGTGGCTCCGCCGCCACCGCGTGCTCCGCCGTTTGTTGAAGAAGTACCGCGAAGCGAAGAAGATTGACAAGCACATGTACCACGAGATGTACTTAAAGTGCAAGGGTAACGTGTTCAAGAACAAGCGCGTGCTGATGGAGGCGATCCACCGCACCAAGGCGGAGAAGGCGCGCGAGAAGTCCATCGCGGACCAGTTCGAAGCCAGGCGCACAACGAACAAAGCCACGCGCGAGCGCAAGATTGCGCGCCGCGAAGAGCGCTTGGCCGCGGGTGCTGCCATGGACAAGGCTTCCAAGTAAGCCTTGGGACGGGAGTTTGTGAATACAGATTGTAATGGAAATGAAAATCTGGACTAAAAAGGTATTGATACATTACACTTCGCTCTCTATTCAAATCTCTACGCCATCATCGCCTTGAACTCGGGGTAGTCCACCTGCCCAGAGCCGTCTGCGTCCGTCTCGCGAATCAGCTTGTCGATGTCGATGGTGAGCCCGAAATCCTGTAGTAGGAAGAAAAAGGAGCGAGGCTTTAGATTATGAAGAGATTTAATGTGTACGCTTCTCATCGGCATGACGCGTACTGGGGGAAAAGTAGTGTCAAATAGTCGTACCTTCACCACCGCCCTCAACTGCTCCGTTGAGATCTCTCCTGTTTTGTCTGCGTTCCCCCCAAGTGCCACGAACGCCTCGATCGTGTCGGTTTCGTCGCTCACTTTCGCCGCGCTCGCTTTTTGAATCTCGATGACTTTCATAAACTCGGCGAATTCAATCTCACCGCTGTTGTCGTCGTCCACCTGGGAAATCATCTGGAAGATCTCCTCTTCAGTAGGGTTCTGGCCCATCGCGTTTAGTGTGGCTTTCAGCTCAGACGCATCGATCTGGAGCGTAAGGAAAGACCGGGGATGTTAGTTACATGAGCGCACGTTACGGTTGGGGGCAGGTGGTTGTTGGCGTGTACCAAAAATAGCTCGCATCGTTGATGCAGCGCTCGTGAGGGGACTGTTCCATAAACCACGCACCGTTCCGCTTCCATCTTTGTCGAACTTGTTAAACGCCTCTCTACACGCGGTGATGTCCTCTTGTGAGAGCGTCATGTTGCTCAGCAGGTCTTGAGGCACCGCGGGCGCGCGGGGTCTAACTCAACGTCCCATTTTCGTCTGGTTTTCGCATCTTCTCATCAAGTTTCAGACTTTCTTGTCGATATCCTTCCGCGAAAGCAAGGGACGCGCTTATTGACGATCGTGTTTGCTGCCTGCATCGCGCGACCCTCGCGTCATTGTGCACGGGCACTTCACCAGGAAAGATGGGCCCTTGTCTCTCCACCCCGAAAGAAAACAATGGATCGCTGCATCTCGACAGCATGATCGACCGAAAGGTGCGTGCGCCTGCCTTCCAACACACCTTCCATCACGAAAATTGGTCCTTTGGCGCGCACCTTCGAAAGAATCGGATCCTGACTGACCGACCTCTCATTCCGTTCTTAAACCCTAACCCTAACCTTAGACGGATGATTACTTCCGCACCGTGTCACGCGTGTTCCACCCCAAGATCGACATCGCCGCCGTGGTGTTCGACGGGTTCTCCGACAAGGACACCCGGGTAATCACCAAGGCGCAACTTTCCAAATTCTTCAAGGATTCGCAAAAAGAATCGATCCCCGATTTGCCGGAAGAGGTTACAGAGTGGGACGTGAACGACGCGTTCGCACAGTTCATTCTGGCGGATGGCAACTTCCTGGTTGGGGAGAAGAACGTGGTGGACGAGTCCTCAATGACCTCGCCGATGTCACACTACTTCATCAACTCCTCGCACAACACGTACCTCACCGGCGATCAGTTGCTAAGTGATTCGTCAACAGACGCGATTAAGCGCGCGCTGCTTCACGGGTGCCGGGTGATCGAGCTTGATTGCTACGACGGGGGCAAGGATGGGCCCATTATCAAGCACGGAGGCACACGGACCAAGGCTATTTTGTTCAAGGACGCCATCGTGGCCATCGAAGCAGACGCGCACACCGTGTCTGAATTCCCGGTGATCGTCACGCTGGAGAACCACTGCTGTGTCGCGAAGCGCGACGAGATGGCGCAGATCCTCAAGGATTGTCTGGGAGCCAAGCTGGCGATTCCGGCGTCGGACAAGATGTCTAAGTGGCCGAGCCCAGCTTCTCTCAAAAACAAGGTTATCATCAGAGACAAACTCAAGCACAAGCAGGACAAGAAGGGCGCGAAGGAAAAAGCTGCCCCCGCGGCGCCGGAGGAGATCCCGGAGGAAAACTCGGACGACGAAGGCGAGGACGACGTGGAGGTTCCAATCGCTGGAGGTCCGCTTTTACAACTCGTGACGGTCCCGAACTCCAAGTTCAAGGACTTCGAGGACGCCATGGCGCCGGGGGCTAAGCTGTTTTCGTGTTCCTGGGGCGAAGCCAAGCTGCTGTCGCGCGTTCAAAAAACGGAAAAGTCGGTTCTCACGAAATTCACGGAGAAACATTTGTTGCGGTGTTACCCCGCCGGCCACCGGTTCATGAGCGACAACTACGACCCATCACCGGCGTGGGAGACTGGCGCGCAGATGGTCGCGCTGAACTTCCAAGCCAACGACAAACCGATGTGGATCAACAGAGGCAAGTTCACCGCGAACGGCAACGCCGGGTTCATTTTGAAACCCAAGTGGTTACTGGACCCTTTGGTTGCCCAACCGACGGTCGCAACGAAAAAGTTCAGCATCACCGTCCTCGCCGGCACGGGCTGGGAAAACTTCAAATTCGCGGAACTGGTTGGCGCGCCTGACACGTACGTCAAGGTGTCCGTCACTGGGAACACCGTGGATGCGAAGACGTTCCAAACCAACACGTTCACGGATCAGCGAAAAGGGCCGAACGCGCAACCTTTCTTTGACGCCACCGCGTTCAAATTCGAGACAAAGCAAACCGACTTAGCGGTGTTGCTGTTCACCGTGTACGACAAAGACACGGTGTCGCAGGATGACTTCCTCGCGCAGTACAGTTGCCCGGTGTCGCTGCTGCGCCCTGGCATGAGGGTCCTGCCACTGTACGACGAAGCGGGCAAGTACGTCGGGAACAGCAAATACGGCAAAACGTGCTTGCTCGTCAAAATCGAGTGATTTTTGTTTGGGGGTGAAATATTTTTATGAAATGGAAAAAATTTACAAAACCTCTACTACTCGACATTCCTACACACGACATCCAGGAACTCGATCGGCGATAATTCTCCGTCCCCGTCCACATCGAAGATAAAAAAAATAACATCCACCTGCGTTTCTGACAGCTTTGCGCCGCACTCTTTGGCGAGTTTCAGAAAGCGCGCGCGGTCCAGCCGGACTCCTTTTTTCTTTGCTGTTTTTTTAATCTTCTCGATGAACATTGAGTTGCCGTGTTTCAGGAGCTGGCAGAACGCCATGTACTGCGCTTTGGTGATTCTTTTTCCAAACTTTTCTTCGAAATCGGGAACCTTTGCTAATAGGGCTGAGCGATCGATGAAGTGCTGCAGCTTTCTGACTGACGCGCCTGCTACTATGGAGTGCGCGAAATCAGTGGCCCCGATCGACCCGTCGTTGTTAAAGTCGTAATGCGTAAACTCTAACAAACTAATCTCCGTCCGAAGTTCGTGAAGAAACGATTTGAACTTTTTCAGGGTCAAGGAATTCTGCCCCCTCCGTCGTCGGGTGTAGCTGCTTCTATCGTTGTCATTCCTGAACAAGTGGTGAACCAGCCCGGCGTTGGCGAGATCACCGTCGACGTTTGTGGTTTTCAAACCAGTTCTGTATCCGATTGCGCTGCCCGCTCGTGACGAGGATTGCCGCATCTCCTTCATCATCGCGAGAAACTCTGCGCGGTCCAAACACCCGCTGTTGTCCACGTCAAACGTCTTGAACGTATCCACGATCTGCTCGTCACTTAAACTCAACAGGGTGATGAAAAACACGTACTCGGGGAACGAAATCAACCCGTCGCCGTCGGTGTCGAACAGCGCGAAGAAGTTTGAATTTGTCAAATTCTCTTTATTTTCGTCGTCGTCATCTTTGGCCTCGCCGCCGAGGCTGCCGGATCTTATGTGCGCGGAGTTCACGGGCTGGAAGACTGGCACGGCGGCGCGCATCAAGTCCAAACTTGTCATGAACGTCCCACTTCGATCCTTGACACTGGAAAAGTACTCAAACACCTTTTCGGGAGGCGAGTGTTCCCGCAAACGTTTCTCGTACACGAAAAACACGTTCCGTCTGTATTCATGGGAGAGGAGCGACCACCCGCTTTCCGCGGATTCGAAAACGGATGAGGCCCGCATAGGTGGGGGGAGTTTCGAGCTGTTGACCAATGCAGGGTCCACCAACACTGGCCTCAAAGCCCTTCCCTCTGTGTGTGTCGGTTGTCCCAACACATCAGCCTGCGAAAACAACAACCCTCCCCCGACTAATCCGCACGTCCCGGTTGCGAGCCATCGTGTTGGTTCACTCTCCGCCAACGAGGACACCGCAGGCGCACTGTAAGTGAACACACTGCACCGCGGCAGCCGGACGAACGCACGCCACGCCATGCCGAACCAGTTACCCGTTCAAGGCACCCCCGAACACCAACCGCGCGGACCGCCACTGATCCAAGACAAGTTTTGTAAGTTTCAGAAATGCGCAAGCCCGCGTCCTTTCTCTCGTCCGGCGGACCAGCACTAAGTCGGACGGGACCAGCAGGGGAGCGTTAGGGGACAGGAGAGAGGCCGTTCTGTCTGATCTCCATACGATGGTGATTTTTTTTTTTTCTGGAAGGTGGAGATGCGACTGATTGAGGAGATTTAATCCGAAAAGCGAGAGCCGCGAAGAATATCTCTTCCACGTCATTTGCTGACAAGGACTTGGACGTGACAAAAAGTGCAAGCATTCTCAAACCGCCAACACTTCCCCCTCGCGCGGTTCAAGATGCGAGGCCGACTCATCGCGTCAACCTCCCGTTTGGCGTCATGCCTGACCCATGCCAAGGTCCCGGTAAGTGCTTCTTCGGCGCGGTCCCTCGGAAGCGACGTCGAGTCAGGAGTCATGTCGCTTTTTCTTTTCGCGGTAAAATCCCTCGTCCCAATCTAACCTTCCCCTCCCGACCCGCAGGCATGCTACGTGAACACGCACGCGCGAAACTACACGTCAACGACACCGACAAAGGCGTCGTTTCTTTCGTTCCAGGTACGTTGAAAGCAAATCCCCGTTCCGCGTTCCACAACGAACCTCTCCGTGCGAATCCCCGAATCTCCCGAATCTTGAGTTAACAACCTCTTGTTGTGACACAACCCTTGAAAACAGGCTTTACACAGCGACGAGATGCCTTTGCGGGGCGTGGCGAACACTATCGGCGACGCGTTCGGCCCCGCGCTTGACGCTATTGCGGAGCACCAGGCGAGGCAGCCTCAGCCCGTGAAAAAGGACGAATTATACATCCCACAACTTCCCCACGCGCTTCCTATTTCACGTTTTGCGCGGGACAACCAGTTTATTCGCGACGTCCTGGTGATTGACGAAAAGAAACGCGTCAAGCCCCGGCTTTCGTGGTACGACCCGTACGACACAACCTGGGTGCCGAGCGGGTGGTTCGCAGAGGGCGTGATGGCGGATATGGACTACTACTTTAAAGATCAACAGGGGGGGAACGAAAAGGCGAAAATGTAAGTTACTTCTGTTGAAGTGTAGTCGTCATGTATTGTTTTGTACCAAAATCGCGAATCGCGAAGTGTTGTAATCAAGTTTCTACAATATCGAAACGCCATTAGCTATGCCTCATTAACTATTACTCTGCTACATATTACCTCGTCATCCCATGTCTCCTTCTTCTCTTTCTTTCCTTAATAAATTCACCAACGCGCTGTTCGCGACGAACGCGAGTTGTTTCTTTACGCCGTCCACAGGTGAGGAACTACTTTCGATGATTCTCAAAACTTCTTCCAAAACCTCGACGGCGCCCGCGTTTCGCACCGCCGATCGATTCGCCGGGTTCGCGTATGCCAAGTTCCGCAACGCGCCACAGGAGGCGACTGAGGTTTGGAGTCGTATACTTTTGACTGAATTACTGTCTGCTTTAGTATCTGAATGTGCTTCCAACAACACCAGTGTATCTTGAATAAGTCGCACTAGCGGTTCAATCGCGCCGAGGCGAACCGCGTCGTCCCGGTTTTTGCCATTCGCGCACACCAGCTCCTTTAGGGTAGTCACCGCTTGAAGAAGCGATTTGGATGTTTCACCAGTACCGTAAGTACGCAACTCCTCAATCAGTGTACCTAGTACTGAACTCGCTTTGGTTGTTTTCTTGTCACTTATGTTTTTAACCTGTGGAGTGACGGAAGACCGTGCGAGTTTCGCGCTCAACGAGCTCATCCTCGCGCCCGAGTCGCGCAACGCGAGTAACGCGTCTCCTTTGTTGTTCAACGAAGCCCAATCACTCGCGGTCCTTTTCCACGCGTCCCACGATTCCAGCCCCGCGGTTGCGTTTCGTAAAGGGCCACACGCCAGCGCGGCAGTTTCGGTGGCCAAATAATCACCCGAACGCGCGGCGAGGTGTACGATGCTCTGCTTGTCCCCGTCCACTAAGTCCCATGGGCACCCGTGGAGAATCAACGTTCGTAAGGATTCGTGGTCACCTCTTGCGGCAGCGAGGTGCCCTGCAGTGGTGCCTGCGTTTGTCGTGGCCCGGGGGTCAGCCCCATGTGCTAACAAGGCTTTTATAATGTCGACCGTGGTTTTTTCACAGATCGCCGCGGCGACGTGAACAGGTGTAAACCCGTCGCGTGCGGTACTGTTTGGATCTACGCCGCCCGAAAGAAGGCACTGCACAACGCGAACGCGACCGGCAGCGCACGCGGTTACCAGAGCCGTCGTGGGGCGGTCAACTGGACGTTCTTGTACTTGTTCGGTTGATTTGGTATTGTCTTCAAACAAGCCCTCACTTTCTTTTTCTAAAAACGCTGCGTACTCGCAAAGCACGGGTCGCTTTAAAAGCTCTAGGGGCGACAAAAAACCGAAACCGTCAAGTGCGTCAAACGCGCACGCCCTGTCTTCCTCGTCCCGGAAGAAAGCAGCGGCTTCGCCGAGTTTAAGACCAATGGTTGATTCAGTGTCAGTGCTTGAAAGCGCTTTGAATCTTTCTTCGCTCCGTACCGATAAGGTCTTCTCCAAGTTGCGAGTGGCTCGCAGCGCGCTCATCGAGTTCCCGCCCAACGCGAAAAAGTCATCGCGAGCGTGTATTCCGTTTGGAGTTAACAAACCAAGAGACTCACTCCACGCCGTTGCGATGAGCAATTCCGTAGGAGTTAATACATTGGGCTCACTCAAATCGTCAGTGTGTTCACAACTCAAATCAGACTCCTTTCCCGCACTCAACCGTGATACGTCAACCTTGCCGCTGCTCGTGGTGGGAAACGTTTCCCATTGTTTGAATCGTTTCGGCACAAACCCGGGCGGCAAAAAACAACTGGTAAACAACTCAAGCGCGACCCTGGTTGTTTCGTTCATAAGCTCATTTTGAGCAAGCACTACGTGCGTTGTGAGCACATCCGCTGCGTTAGTTGAAGTGCTCTTCACAACTTCGCACACGCATTCAGTCACGATTCCCGAACCCAAAACCGCCAACTCGATTTCCCGCAAATCCACCCGCGCGCCGTTGAGCTTCACTTGAACCCGGTCTTGTCGCCCGGCGAACTCAAAGCCTCCTTGCACGTGTCGCACGAGATCCCTGGTACGGTACACACGACATTCTTTGCCGAATGCGTCGACGACGGTGCGAAAATTTGTCCCGTCTAATTTGGTGGAGTCCAACGCGTATCCCAAACCGACTTGCGGCCCCGCGATCCACAACGCAAACAAATTGCTCTCTTGAGTTAATAACGAGTTCTTTTGAGTTAATAACTCGTCCATATCAATCAAATCAACCCCTAGTGTATCCTCCACGTTGCTCACCAGGAAAAGACACCCATTACCTATTGGTTTACCTATGCAGCGCACTGAACTTTCCGAGATGTTTTTCTCATCGATTTTATAAAATCCCTGATACACGCAACACTCAGTGACGCCGTACGTGTTCGCCAGCATGTCGATGTTTGGAGCCCACTTTTTTGCCAACTCAACGGACATGGGCTCGCCTCCTAACGCGATGACTTGCAGGGATTTATTTCCGTTATCGTTATAACTCGAAATATCAACACTTCCGAGCATCGAAGGCGTGGTTAAGAGATGCGTCGCTTTTGACGCGATGAGGCACTGTCCCAGTTTTTCGAATGTTTCGTGTTTCGGCGCAATGGCGATACACGCTCCACTCGCTAACGTCGCGAACACATCCCCTAAACAAGGGTCGAATGTGTGCGGCGAGGCTATGAAGACTACTGATTTGTTATATATCCCATGTGCTTCGTTTTTACCAGCGCAGTACCACGCCAGCGCCTCCCTACTTGAAACGCAACCCTTCGGCCGGCCGGTGCTCCCGGACGTGAAAAAAATGTGCGAAATGAAATTGTTTTTATTTGTGATGTCGAGTTGGAGACCGAGCGTACTTTTGGATATGTCTCTGTTCGCGTACGAATTTTGTAGCTCGTCATCCTCCTCTGCAAGTGTTACTAAGTCACCCGCTTCCAGGAGTGTTACGTTTTGACTTAGCTTCGCGTGTCGTGCGGCTTGTTCTATGTTCCTCGTCGACGCGCGGCTTCTCCTTGAATCCACAATCACGACTTCGCATTGTGCGTCTTCCAAGATGGACGCGATGCGCGCTGGCGGTTCCGTAGGGGAGATTGGGACGATCGTACAGCCTGCGAGGGCAATAGCGAGGAAGGACACGACCAGTTCTGGGCCTTCCTCTACCGCGACCGCAACGGCGGGACCCTGACTGCCGTTGGAGGGGACCGCACCACACGTGGTGAGAAGTTTATTTGATGTCTCCACCGCCGCCCACCACAGTCTTCGGTAGTTCCACCGAACTGGAGGTAACGGAGCTGGTGGGTGCCATGAAAGCGCCTCATCATCGCCAGCCGAATATGTCCAGTCGTAGAACAGTCGTAAGGGCGACGCGACCGTCGCCATTTGTTACCGCATGATTGTTTGTCCTCCTTCTGTGCCGACAGTGCGCCGAGGTGTGCTGCAAACAACCAAGAAAATGAGCGACTGAAGAACTGGAACCTTTAAATCAGGGTCTAGACGTCCCGCCCGCACCCACAACTCCGCGCGCGGGTCGCGGTGGACGTGGCTGGGAGGATGCCACTCCGTCAACTCACTCGCGTGCGCATTCAGTTTTCCGCGAGTGACCAGCGAAGTGCCGCGGTCCGTGAGTTCCTTAAGCGTTGCCAGGCAGCGAGGGAGAGCAACCCGGAGTGTGTTTTGGAGCACAAAGTTCGATCGGACGATGCCCCCCCGGTGGTGGCGGTGGAGTTCGTTAACGGGTTCAAAGACCAGTTCAACTGTCACAAGATGAACGTGGAGCAGATCGCGCAGCGCATACGGGACGTGGCGAACGGCATGGAAACCACGGAGCTGTTGAAACAAGCAGGCCTGAACTCGGAATCGCTGAACCTACAAGGATTTGTAAGATCAGGGAACGATAAAAGTAAATGATTGTTATGATATCTAGATAAAGTATACAATACAAGCACTACTCCTCCGATGGGTTCATCTCAAAGTACTGCTCTACGGCATTTTGAAAGACATTTTTCAAAGGTATGTCGTTGGCGCGCGCCACCTCAACGCAATCGTCGTACTCGGGGTGGACGTTTTTTATTTTTCCATCCAGCGACGCGACTTTCACGTTTACGGAGTCTCCCCACTTGGTGTTCACGGGGGTCATGGTGCGAGGGAGGCTCACTCGATCGCATTGATTTATGCGGATACCGAGCGAGGAAGTTTCCTGTTGTAGTTGTTTATATTTGTTTATGAGGAGGATGGTCAGTCGAGATGAGACGGAAATGGAGACGGAGAAGATACATCGTTATGTATCAATAACACTTCGCGTATGTACGTTTGACATTTGCGACTCTTCCTTTAGTTTCTCCTTACCTTGAACAATACGCCAACTAGCTCTTCCACCAATCCTGGTTCACACAGTGTGCTGAGAAGCGTGCCTATTCTTCCTTTCTTCATCTGCACCGGCGTTGCCCAAACATCAAGCGCGCCCGCCGCCAGCAGCTCTTCAAACGCGTACGCCATTATTTGAGGAGAAAGGTCATCGACGTTCGTTTCTAAGACCACGAGTGTGTCAACCACGAAGCCTCGCTCTTTGGCTTCCGGAGAAATGTGCCATGTGGAGGGTGTATCGCCGGGCGACGCAGCTGCTCGTGTTTTTCGCCAGGTCCTTGCAGCTTTCGCAGAACCGGAGCGTCTCCATGATGAATGTGACTTTTGTCCCCAACCGACGTTACGGGGCGAAGTCCGATTTGATGTATCGCGTGCCATGCGCTGTCGCAAAAATCCACGTGCGGAGATGTGCTGCTGACAACACGAGGGAGTCGACATGATGGTGATGCGACGCGGTGGCCGTGTGTGGACGTTTTGAAGGGACCGAGCGAGTGGTGGAACGATTGGTTAGCAATTCCCTTTTTCATGAAAAAGTGCATCGTAACTTTTTGGGTTTTACACATCGGAGGCGCCGAGGGCTGCGATGACGACCTCCAACGAGGAGACCTTGGATGATGTCTCCGTGGTTGAGAGTCTACGCGCGGCTCTTTCACGCGAAGCTTCTCAAAAGATGAGTGAGCGGCGGGGACGAGTCAAAGCGGAACGAGAGTTACGTGATGTGAAACTAAAGTTGATGGCGCTTGAACACAATAGCAATGGGGATGTCGGCAGGGTCGATGTCGAAAGGCAGGAGGTTGGTGTTGATTCCAAAGCAAATGACACGTCAAACGACACGTCTAGAGATCCAAGCACGTCCACTACCCAAGACGATGATCACCTCGAGACGAACGACGGATACCACGAGTTGTTCCCGTTGTCCCCAATCGGGTTGTTTCAATCGAGTTTCAGTTGCAGGAACGGGACGCCGCGACAACCGCGTTTGGTACCGTTAGCCAGGGGTCGTTTGACGTTGAAAAAACACGTCCAGCCTGCGTCCCTTGAGGGTTTAGAGCAGTACTCGCACGTGTGGATCGTGTATGTGTTTCACAAAAACACGGACTTGGGCCAAGCCATGGGACCGTTGACGAACAATGGCAACGCGGGAAACCGCACAACGTTGAGGGCCAAGGTTCGTGTGCCGCGTCTGAACGGCGAGAGGCGAGGCGTGCTAGCCACACGGTCACCGCACAGACCAAATCCGGTTGGGTTGAGCCTTTGTAGAATACGTTCCGTGGATTTAAAAGCCGGAATTCTTGAAGTGGAAGGGGCTGATTTAGTCGACGGCACGCCGGTGTTGGACGTGAAGCCGTATTTGCCGTTTTGCGAAGCGTTTGGGGACGCGACCGCGCCGGACTGGGTTAATGAAACTTCCACGGAACCCACAGGGGAACCGCTGCAGATCGCATCCGTGGAGTTTGTTCAAGGCGCGGAAGAGGTGATAAAACAAGTGTGGAATAGAAGGGGTGGTGTTAAAAAATCGTTGTACGAGTCGGGTGACGAGTTTCTCGAGTTTTGCACGCAAGCGCTGGCTCGGGATATTCGTAGCTTTCACCAGCGCAAACGCGAGGAGATCGAAAAAGACGACGACGGAACGGGGAAGTGGGAGGTTGTGTTGGATGGGATCTCCGTGCGGTACGATGTGTTTGAGGGTAGGGTGTTCATCAAAGGGGGGGGATGGCGAAAAGGTTGAGTTATTAGTAGAAATGAAAACAAGCCTTTATTTAGTCGCCGATGCCGAAGTAGCCGCGGATCGTGAACGGCTCGGGCTCTTGCTTGATTTCGGGCTCGAGTTTGATGTCGGGCTCTTGCTTGATCTCGGGCGAACTCTCCGGCTTGCACTTGATCCGCTTCGAACTCGGCGGAGCCGCGCGTGCCATTTTGCACACCGTGCACCTGTATTTTCGCTTGCCGTGAGGGCAGCTGGAGCACACCAAGCCGTCGCGTTTCAGCTTGCCGCGTGAGGGCAGGGCTTGCACGCCGCGCAGGCACGTTTCAGCTTACCGTGAGGGCAGGGGGTGCAGTCCGCGCACTTGTATTTCAGCTTCCCATGGGGTCAGGGGGTGCACCCCGCGCAGTAGCTTTTCACCTTCCCGTGAGGGCAGGGGTTGCACTCCGCACACCTGTATTTCACCTTGCCGTGAGGACACGGGTTACACTCCTTACACAGCGCTTTCTGCCTTCCGTGGGAGTACCGCTTGTTTCCCATCGTTCGCGCGCCACGATACCCGCGCGCACGCGCTTCTGCGCCCACCGGAAACGTCGTGGTCGGTGTTGTAGCTTTGAGGTGACGTTTGTTTCGGACGAGCAAATCCAAAATCGGCGCGCACTCGCCAGCAGTACGCAGTTTCAATCCAAGCAGCAATATTTGAAATCTCCGAATCTGCGCACCATTCGCACCCGCGCCCGGTCGTGAATCTCGCGGGCGTCATGGCGACGAATCCCGACTACAAGGCGGAGAAAGGTGAGTGGCCTACCTACACGTCCGTCGACCCAAATGGATCCGTATTCTCCGCGCACCTGACTGACCACCACCCACCCATGACTCCAACAGAAAAATGTGCCGCTTTCTTCAGATCGTTCCAAAGCGTTGGCGGTGATGGGTTCAAGTACCTGAACATGCTGGTGAGTATTTTAAATTCAAACCCTTGACTTACAGGACACCTTTACCATGCAACACCTCTGACCCTGACCACCTTCCCCCCAAAATTCACAGCAAGAAATAGCGGACAGACAACGGGAGACGCTGGACATAGATTTGTCGGATCTCGAAGAGGTGCGTGGTTGGTTTTTTTGGGCACTTTGGCTTTTTCTTGAGAGACATCTATGAGTAGGCTTCGGTTTCGCTTCGGTTTCGCAAGACGCATATTTTCTAACCTCTCCTTCTCTCTCTCTCCTCTCTCCAATACCTCTGCAGTACTGCTCCTCCGACGCAACTTTCACGACGTTTCTCGAGGACGTGCGGTCGAACACGCGTCGGTACATTTCGCTGTTCGCGCAGAGCGCGGATGAACTCATGCCCGAGCGCGCGTGGGGCGTGGTGGAGGAGGACTCATTCGATGTGCTGACGCGGCAGCGGGAACAGGCAGGCGGTCCCGATGGCGACGGTGGCGAGGGTGACGCACCAAGAGTGTTGCCTGAAATTTTAAAAAGGAGGTTCCGTGTTTTTTTCAAACCCGGCGGGAAGGCGCAGTCGCGAACCATTCGATCGATCAAAGCCGCCGACATCGGACACCTCGTGACGTTCAAAGGCATCTGCACCAGGGTCGGTGACGTGAAGCCTTTGCTTGAAGTGGCGTGCTTCACGTGCGACGGGTGCGATTTCGAGGTGTACCAGGAAGTGCTAGGAGACAGCTTCAACCCGATATCGAAGTGTCCGTCTTCGTTCTGTAACCAGCGACGCGGGGGGGGGAACGCCTCGGCGCAGTTGTTTTTGGAAACCAGGGCGAGTAAATTCATCAAGTACCAAGAAGTCAAGGTCCAGGAGATTTCGGAAGACGTGCCGGTGGGGCATATCCCGAGAAGCCTAACGGTCCAGGTGAAGGGTGATTTAACTCGATCCTTGGGCCCGGGGGACGTGGTGAACATCACCGGGATTTTCCTCCCCAAGCCCTTCACCGGGTTCAAAGCCATGCACGCCGGGTTAGTGGCCAACACTTATGTGGAAGCCATGGCGGTGACGCAGTGCAAAACGCGGTACAGCGACTTCACGGTGAGTAAAGAGGATATGAGGAAACTGAAGGAACACAGGAGGGGGCGTGATATTTACGGCCGGCTGGCGCAATCGATCGCGCCAGAAATTTTCGGACACGCCGATATCAAGAAAGCGCTTCTGTTGTTGCTTTGCGGCGGCGTCACGCGCAAGCTGAACGACGGGATTAAAATTCGCGGCGACGTGCACATTTGCCTTATGGGCGACCCTGGGGTTGCGAAATCGCAGCTGTTGAAGCACATTATTACGGTTGCGCCGCGAGGGGTGTACACCACGGGTAGAGGTTCCTCCGGCGTCGGTCTCACCGCGTCCGTGTCAAGAGACACCGTGACGGGCGAGATGATTCTTGAAGGCGGCGCGTTAGTGTTAGCCGATAACGGCATTTGCTGTATTGACGAGTTCGATAAGATGGACGAAAGCGACCGGACGGCGATCCACGAGGTGATGGAGCAACAGACGGTGTCAATCGCGAAGGCTGGTATTACGACTACGTTGAACGCGCGGACGGCCGTGCTCGCCGCCGCTAACCCCGCGTACGGCAGGTACAACGTCGCCGCTACCCCCCAGGAGAACATCAACCTCCCCGCGGCGTTGCTTTCGCGTTTCGACTTGATGTGGCTGATTTTGGACACCGCGAGTTCGGAGGGTGACATTGCGTTAGCGCACCACGTGTTGCACGTGCACCGGGAAGGCCGACCGCCGGCGCTGTCCTTCACGCCAATCGTGAGCGCTGAATTGAGAGCGCACATCGCGCACGCCCGGTCGTTCGACCCGTTCGTCCCCGAAAGTTTGTCCAACTACATCGCGTCCGCGTACGCAGAGATGCGGCAGGATGAGATCGAGCAGGGTGAGAAAGCCATGGGGTACACCACGGCGCGTACTTTGTTGTCTATTTTAAGGCTCTCAGAAGCGTTGGCCCGATTGAGGTGGTCCAACGAAGTCATCGAGGACGACGTGAACGAAGCGCTGAGGTTGATGAAGATGTCGAAAGTCTCGTTGGAAGACACGCTTTCGGATGAAGGTCCGAAAGTGGACCCGATCACGGCAGTTTATATGGCGATCAGGGACTGGGCGGACACGCAGGGTACGTCGGAAGTGCCGTACGAGAGGGCCACCGCGTTGCTCGTGTCAAAAGGACACTCGAAGGACGTGCTGGACGCGTGCCTGGACGAGTACGCGAGTCTCGACGTGTGGCTGCTAGATTCCCAGCGGAACATAACGTTCGTGTAGGTGTTGTAGTGTATTCCGAACACAAATAAACATAAATAGGTCAATAGCAACTCTCTGCCCATATAAATCCTCCCTTACTCCTTACTACTGATAAAATCCAACAGCTTCGCGCACGTGTTGTGCGAAAACATGTCCATGACTTTTATGTTTCTTCCGTGAAGCGCGTTGTTCAGCGCTTGTGCCAGTTCCTCGAGAACTAACGAATCAGCATCCAGCTGCATTAGCGGTACCGTTGGGGCATCTAAAGCTTCTGGGAAAACCTCGTCAAACACCATCACCGCCTTTATTATGTCCAGGCGTGTGGAGGAGATGTTATCGGCGACTGTTTTATTATTTTCCTCGTTCGTTTCGTTTTCCTCAATCGATTCCTCGGCTTTGCGTGTGGGTGTCAGGGAGCATTGCTTGACGTGCTTGGAGCATCGATACGCGCTGCTAATGGGATTTACAGGTGCTGAATCGGACGACGTCTCAAATGTCTTAAGCCAGTCAGCACCACAAGGCGCCACCCCGCGGTCACATTCTAAATTATCGTGCTCCTCAAGCGCATGGCGAAAGTGCTTTTCAAGCGACAGGGTGGGCAACACGCTGACGCGATGACTGTGCACTGCGACGCCTTGCATGTCGTGTGACGCATGCAGGCTCGCCATAGTCTACTCGCTCGGGAGGGTCGCTTCTGCGGCTCAAACAGTGAGGGCACCACGAGCGACTGGCACGGTTGTGACCACCGCGGGAGGTGAAACGGCAGTGCGTTTTTCACTCATTTTTCTTGGAGGCGTAAACTCAGTTTGGCCGCCGCCAGAAAACTCACGACACACATTCAACGGCGCGCCGCGCTGTCACGCCGGCTTTTCCTGCGTCTGCGAAAGGCCGTCTGCGTCTGGTCTCGATGCTTCCCGGGGAGTGCATTTCGAGTGATTCCGTTCTTCACGCCAAATCGCACCTGCATCTCGGCGACGGGTTACAAAAGTCGGGCCCCGATGTTTTGTCGCACTTTCCAGGAACCCTGAACGTGAAGGAGGGCGAGGCGTGGCTCGACGTGCGTAGCCATCGGTACATCCCCTCTGAGGGGGAAACCGTCTTGGGCATCGTGTCAGAAGTGCATGCGGAGAACTACAACGTCGATATCGGGGCGCCGAACAAAGCGGTACTCCCTGTGTTGTCCTTCGAAGGCGCGACGAAACACAATCGCCCGAAACTTGTCGTAGGATCACTGGTGCACTGCCGCGTGTTGAAAACGTCGTTCGCCACGAGCGAGCCCCTGTTAACGTGTGTTGACCGGTTCGAGAAAGCAGGAGGCCTAGGTGTTTTGACCGGGGGGTATACTTATCAATCAAGCGCGCACAGCGCGCTGAAGCTGCTTTCAGCGGCGGGGAGCAAGGCGTTGGAGGCGTTGGGTGAACAAATCGCGTTTGAGCTCGTCATCGGATTCAACGGCCGAGTCTGGGTAGACGCGGCGACCAACGCGGAGTGCGTACAAGTAGCGCGCACGCTCGCGGGGGGAGGGGCGTTGTATTAGGTTAGGTATGGAGGGTAGTGTACTCCATGTAAAATGTATTAGCAATAGTATATCCAGTCTACATAAACTACAAGTCTATCCCTCCCATGTTCAGCGCTGCGCGGACCCACTCCGGTTCGTCCTTCTTCGGGTATTGTTTGCGAACGTATTGGCTCGCGAACGACGCGAATGCACCATCTAAAATAGCAGCATGCATTTGCTGACACAAACGCATCTGGTGCCTGATGTTGTGGTACGTTAGCAGTGACGCTGCTTGGGGTTCTTTCGTGATCGTGGCGTGCAGTGACGCTCGGGTGTACTGCTTGCACACCAAGCAATCACACGCCTCGTCAATAGGCCGGTAATCGTTCGCGAACTGTTTCGTCCGTAAACGTATGGTTCCGCCCTCCACGAGCGCCGTGCCGAACCGCGCGGTCCGTGAAGGGTACACGCAGTCGTACATGTCCGCACCTAGGGCGCTGCAAAGCACTAAATCCAACGGGTACCCGACACCCATCACGTACCGTGGTTTATTCACAGGCAACGCGTCGCAGCACTGCGACACGACTTTACAGAATTCCATCTTCTCCTCTCCGCCCGCGAGACCGCCTATTGCGTACCCCGGAAGACTTGCGTCTCTTTCCTTTAATCCATCTAAGCAAATCTCCCGCAACCTAGGGTCTAAACCTCCTTGCACAATACCGAACAAGGCTTGATTTTTCGTGTTCACGTGTGCGGTGATACACCGATCGATCCATCGCAGCGTCCGGTGCGTAGCTTCTTCGAATCTTTTCTCATCCGTCGCGACGGAACTCACAACATCATCGAGCGCCATGATGATATCGGCGCCGATGTCTTTTTGGATCTGCATGCTCTTTTCTGGTGTCAGTAACATTTGCTGGCCATCCACTGGTGATTGGAAGTTCACCCCGGTTTCGTTTATGTCTGCTAAATCTAAAAGGGACACCATTTGGAAGCCCCCCGAGTCCGTCAACGTTCCGCCGCTTTTGTAGCTCATAAAGTTTGCAAGCCCGCCTTGTGATTTTAACACATCCGTGCCCGGTCGGTTCGCCAGGTGGTACGTGTTCCCCAGCACGACCTGGCACTCCAGATCTATGAGTTGTTGCGACGTTAAGCCCTTCAAGCTCCCTTGAGTGCCCACGGGCATGAACATTGGGGTTAAACATTTGCGGTCGCCGTTGGTGAACGTCAACCGAGAAGCGCGAGCTTTTCCGTCGGTGGCGAGCACCTCGAAGTGTATCGGGCTGTCGGTGTGACTGGCATCTGGCTCCGACGTCATCGGGTATATAGGGCACGCCACGACTCAGAGCCGCCCTTATAGTACTCCCGCCACGAGCCGTAAACGTAAAGTAAGATGGGTCGTGCGCGGCAACCTATGCTTCAGATGCGTCTCGGCTCTGGCATTCGAGAAAAAGCGGCGGTGTCGAGCAAAAGCAAAAACGCTGCAGCATCAATGCGGATGGCGGAACTAGTCAACAGACCTTCAACGGATTGTCTAAATGAGGGACATACCAGATCCCGCAGATGAGTTTCCAAGACTGAATGAAGGCCACGTGTCTCCGTTGGAGATGGATCAGCTTCTAGGACTTTGCCCGTGCTGAACTGCAGCCAAAACGCTCAGCGTCCTCCTCCCGTCGAGTCCAGGAGAATATACGACAGACGTGACCATGATGTCTTGCACCGCGCCTGTTAACGCGTGCAGAGGATCCGCGTTCACCTCCCGGGGTGCGCGCGATCTCGCCGGAAAGCGCTCAAACGCGGTCGCCGCGCCTCTCCGCACTGGCCTTAAGGTCGAGGCCAAGGGGAAGGGCGGCGGCAAACGCAGTGGCCAGTCCAACCGCCCCGGCGGCCAGCCCTCCATGTAAGTGCGGATAGATGGACGAATAATTCCACACACACGGTGATCCATACATCACACGCCTCCACCTCCTCCACACTCTATCCATCGACTTATCCCATCCGCTGACAAGTGTCACTCTCTCATTTTCTTTCTCTCATCTCAACTGACAACGAACAGGGAACAATACATGCCCCCTATTGACCCTGACAACGAGCAGTTCGTGATTTACGTCCGTTCCAAGAAGGGGTTTAAGAGCTGGTACCCTTTGAACGTGGTGACCGGCGGTTCCACCGCGAACACCCTGGTGAAGGGTCTCGAATCCAACATGTCCAAGGAACTCGCGTTATCGTCCCTGACGAACAACATCGGCCAGGCCATTTACAAGGACATCACGCAGCTCGAGGAGATGTGCAGACGCATGCCCATGCTGAAAGCCGCGAAGGAGCTTGAATACGGGTTCATGGTGCTTGACAAGGCGAACCCGTCATCCATGTTCAAGCCCCCGGGTGACCTCGTGTACGTGATCCCGCCGGAGGAGGAAACGCGGATGCCGGCGCAGAAAGCGGCGGAAGGGTTTCAAAACGCAGCCGACTCGGTGAAGAAGATGCTCGGGATGAACGAGTAAAGTGCTATAGGTAATTAATATCAGAGATACAGATACGTTAACTCGATACTTCAAATATTTCAAAAACGAATCCTCACTGCGTGTTTCTTTCCAGGCTCATTCGCGGCTCGCTTCGTCGGCGTTTCCGCGCCGGCGTCAACTGCTGCTCCTGCTTGTACATCCGCCGCTGGTGGTTCACGAACGCCGCGTCCACCGCTTCGACGTACTCTGGGGATCTGTTTTTTGAATACACCCGGACCTTGCGTTCCATGAACGCTGACGGTAACAGCACTGAAACTTTGCTCTTGTCGATGTGGAAACATTTTTGGTCTCCGTACTCCTGGAAGAAATAAACGCTATCGACTGGGTTTTTGTTTTTCATCGAGTAGTCAATCTTCATGTTGTGCACCACGATGTCTGACGGTTTTAAGCCGCCTGGGATTTTGTTATCCCCTTGGCACGTCGTGATGTCCTCTTCAGTAACAGGTTTGAAGTTGGGGATGTCGATTTCCGGAACGGTGTATTCGTTGACGTAGGTGTACAGGTCTCGGTTTCTGATTCGGCGGACAATGTCGCGGCCTTTTTGTAACCCCGGCTCTCTGGACCACTCGATCCGCTTCAAAATCGTGTCATCCAGCTTAATAAAGTCCTGCGGAGACCAAATTGCGTTTGAGATTTCGTTGTTCCACACGATATCCGCCTCCGCCAACGCATCAACGACCATGTACTCCACGCCTTTCGCTTTTTTGTGCGTGTACACCTTTTGGTGTAGCGACGCGCGCGTGTGGAACAGCTCGTACACGTTGTACACTTCACTGGCTTTGAAACATATTTTGTCATCGATTACTTTTATCATGGAGAGCATGCGTGAGATATCAACAGACCCTTTGACCCCGGTATTATACGCATCCCGCATGATGTACTCGAACTTGTCCACGTCGACGGAGTTTCGTTTGTTTGCGACGATGTCCCACAGAAACTTTTTGCCGTCAGGCGCGGTCGCATCGTTGCTGGTGATTAAGTCGCGTACGCGTCTCACAACCGCAGCGTCAACGTCGATGTGGTTGTCCTCCACCATCCACTCGAACATATCGGACGACATCGCTTCGTGGTTCCACGCCGGGTTCTTCGGGTCCCAGTTTGCGTGTCGCCTTGGTAAAAACTCATTGTCGAAGACGTGCGAAAACGGTCCGTGCCCTAGGTCGTGGCACAACCCTGCGAGTTGAACGGAAAGCTTGTCCATCTGGTTCAAGTTACCGCGTACCGCCTTCCCAGAACTTCGCCGTAAACCCTCGTACATGTTCGTCGCGAGGTGAGACACCCCCAGCGAGTGCTCGAACCTGTTGTGCGATGATCCTGGGAAAACGTAATACGCGGTGCCCAACTGTTTCAGCTCCCTGAGTCTTTGTACCTGAGGAGTATCGATCGCGTCCACCACTAAACCAGGGAAGTACATGTGGCCGTGCACGGGGTCGATGACGATTTTCCCTGGGCGCGACCCTCCGTGACCAAGCGCTTCCTCTTCCGCGGGAAACGTCGGTTTCTGATACGCTAACTGCGACATCGTGGCGAACCCTTCCTCATCTTCGTCGAGGTCATCGCCCGCGCCGCCACCGGGTTGAGGCGAGTTGAAAAGGTCGGGGTTATCTTTTCGGGGGGACACCAGTCGCCCTCGCGAAGGAGACGACATCGGAAGTGTGGGCCCGCGCGTCACGTTCTGATTGCCGCGTATCGAAAGCGACTCGAAATTCGAAATGCCCTCATTTTTTGTCGACCACCTTCTTTTTTGTAACGTCCCAGAAAACGAAAACGGAAGCCACAACGACGCGCGCCAGAGACGCACGACGCCAACTACACGACCGAGATGGCCTACAACTCGACACATGCTACCGATACTCCTATGGAAAGTGATATCGCGACACCCGCGCACCAGAACGACTCGGAAGAGGCCTTTCCCGGCCTTCCCAACCACGTTGCCATCCAGCACATCCTCAGATCTGAGTACTTTGACGATCCCGCAGATCTCGCACGGCTCCCAGCGGTGAGCCGCGCGATACGCGACACGATAGCAGAAACGGGGCTTCAGTTTAAAGAGCTTGATGAGAATGCCGCCGTACGCCTTGGGTGTTTGAGTGCGGTGCAGCGCCAGCAACGGGCAGGTCTCCTGTCGCGTCGAGAACTCCTTTGTCAGGCAGCGGAGAGGAGCGGACAGCTCGAGAAGTTGAAGCTGTTGCGCGAGAACGATGCACCGTGGGACGAAGCCACGTGTACGGGGGGGGCAAGGGGCGGGCATCTCGAGGTGCTGCAGTGGGCGCGCGCGAATGGGTGTCCGTGGGACAGCTGGTCGTGCGCGTGGGCAGCAAAGAGAGGACACTTCGAGACGCTTCGGTGGGCGCGCACAAACGGCTGCCCGTGGGATAAGAAGACATGCAGCTACGCGGCGGAGAACGGGCACCTTGAGATGCTGAAATGGGCGCACACGCACGGCTGTCAGTGGGACGCAGAGACATGCTTGTGGGCGGCGTATGGCGGCTACCTAGAGGTGCTGCAGTTGGCGCGTGCGAACGGCTGTCCGTGGGACTGCGGGATGTGCTCGGGGGTGGCAATGGGTAGGCACCTTGGTGTGCTTCAGTGGGCGATCGAGAACGGGTGCCCTTGTGATTGGAATAGGCGCATGTCACTTGCGACAGGGAATGAAGATCTAGATGAAAGCGAACGATTAGTTGTGCTGGCCTGGTTGAACATGAACAAAGCGCCGTGAGAAGACGACACTGGAGACTGTGGACAAGCGGAAGCGAAAACGTCTTTACCTACGCGCCGCGGACCATACAGATTCAGCCATCTTATCATCCTTCCTTTAATAGAGGTATTTTCATTCATGTTAATCAGTATATGCGAGTTTCACAATCCGCCCCTGCCCCCCGACGTTTATACATTATGTGCGTGCCGTCGCCCGATGCAGGAATGATTTTCGTCTCCACCCAATTCATTGTTTCAGGTCAAAAAGTGCAAGAAAGCGGCGCCCACCGTTACTCCTCTCCGCGCATCCTCTTCTTCGCCTTACCATGGCGAAGAAGAGGAGCTCGGGTCCGCCCAAGCCGCTGGTCCCCAGCGCGATGAAATCCCTGAAACGCGCGCGGCACGTGACGAGCGAGTTTCACCGGATACAACGCGAGCTCAATGCAGTTGCGGGCGGCGGCACTGGTGCGAAAGGAAGGTCCAATGCGCACGGTAGCTCCGTCCACTCAAAGAAGGAGCTCGAGCAGCAGCTAGAGGGCCTCGGCGGGAGGCAGGCGTACCAAGAAGCGTCGGTGTTGACGACTCAGCGACACAGGACGTGTAAGTGGGTGTTCGCGGTGCTTACGAAGCGGGGGATGCGACCAGGGAAGAATGAAAGCCCGTTAAAGTTGCTGGAAGTCGGCGCCGTGAACACGCAGTTGTTGTCCGTCCCGTGGCTAAACGTTCGGGCAATCGACATCAAATCACAACACCCCCGAATAGAACAGAAAAACTTCTTCGACATCAAGGCGAAACAGCTGTACACAGTGGTCGTTTGTAGCATGGTGCTGAACTGCGTGGCGACGGCGGCAAAGCGCGGGAAAATGTTAGCGCTGGCGCACGCGCATCTGAAACCAGGAGGGTATTTCTTCCTGATGATTCCGAGGCGGTGTATAGAAAACTCACCCTTCTGTGATGAAAAGATACTCACTCAAAGTTTGGATGCATTAGGTATGCAAGTAATCGACCAAAAGATGTCCCCAAAGTTGGCGTTCTTCTGTGTACAGAGGGTGGAGGGAAAAAGCCCAGACCAGACGCGCATGAAAAAGTTTCCAAATCCGCCAAAAGTAAAAGTGCGCTCGAGTGAACGCGTTTTGAACGACCAGTTCGGAATAAGCTTTCACGAAGAAACGATGGAGGGTATTGATACTTGAAATGAATGGATATGTATGATTATAGTGACGCTTATTCTTCTACTCACACATAGATAGATATATTAGGGTTTCTCCTCCGCAGACGCTGCTGCGAGTAGCGAAGAGTCTTCCGGCAGCCCGAGCCGCACGCACTTCTCTCTCGCCGCTCGAAAAGCATTCGCGGTGTCCTGCGCGTCCGGTGTCCCCCTGGCCAGAAACGCACTCCTTTTCGCCACTTTGAGCTCCTCCACCGCGGCTTCCAGCTCTGGTGACATGAACACGCGTTGCAGCGGGACTCTGAACGACTTCAGAAAGCCGTCTTTCGTGCGTTCGAACATCTCGCCAACGCCGCCTGGTGGGATGGAAATGTCCCCGGTTGTTGGATCGCGATCCAAACCGAAGTTTAACACGTTCAACACTATGGACAGGAACAACGCGTTGGCGCAGAACACGAAGATAATAGGGTCGTAGTCATCACGCAAGGCGATTTGGGCGATTTCCGTGGGGGTGAGTGCGTTGCACACCGTGGAGGGTGACCTACCCGTGTTCGGACGAGTTAATCCGCCAACTGGCGCGCGAGTTTTGTTACCAAGCGTCGTGGATCTGCGTACCAACTGTGGTGCGTTGCCAATCGACGCCCGGGGGGCTGCCGCGAAGCAGGCCATCGCGCGTGACCCAAACACACTCACTTCACACGAAACAGTACTTCCGAAGGTAACTAAGCCGTGCACAGCTGAAGTGAACACGAATGACGTGTTCGTCAAAGTTTTAGAGTGACGAAGCACGCCCAAGCAATAAAAGCAGTTTATCCATCTGGATCTTTATTCCGATCGTGCTCTCTAAGCCCGCCACTGTTGCGTGCATGCACGTGCATGCAACAGTCTTGAGTTTATCGATCCGTGAGAGTCGCTTAACGCTCGCTTAACGCTGCTCCCTTCGCTTGATGTCGGATCACGTCAGTGCTTGGGCTTGGTTAAGGGAAGGACACCTCCCCGAGCTGCTTTCGGTTTTGGGATGTCTTTACCTTGCGAATCTTTTCCTGCACGCAAAGCTATTCCCCCACCGGAACCCGCACGTGCGACCCAAAGCGCAGAACGTGCTGCTAACCGCGTGTCGCTTGTTGTTCAGCGTCCCCGCGAACGTCGTCATCGCGGTATGGCTGACAATGTGGATCATCTTCTGGGAGCTCGTCCGACGACCTTTGTGGAAACCATCCCAAAAACAAAGAATCTCCGATGACGTCGCATCCGTCGCGATGTGCGGCGGCGGGTTCCGGACGTGGTACCACCTTGGCGTTTATTGGGGTCTGTATGACAAATTAGGGGTAGAGGGGTTGCGAAACGTCAAGTTCTCAGGCGCGAGTATAGGAGCGCTCGTCGCTGCCGTCGCCGCGTGTCACCTGCACCCCGCGGATATCTGGGCGCACATCCCGGCGATAGCGGAGGCGTACCGGAACGATTTGTTGGGGCACCTTACTAGTGTCGGGCAGTTCTGCAGGTATTTGTTGCACACGACGTTGCCGGCTGATGCGCATGAACGGGTGAATGGGAATTTATGGATATCTATAAGCTCAATGTTCCCTATCCCACACAACTACCTGCAAACCTCATTCAAATCCCGCGACGACTTGATCAACGCGATCATCGCCGCTCAATACATCCCTAGCTGGACGCACCCCGGGGTTTGCTTTCATAAGGGGATGATCTGTCTGGACGGGGGGGTGACAAACAACTTGCCAGCGCTGTGTAGCACTTCTTTGAAGATTGGATTAGACTTGGATGACATTGAGAGTTGGGGCGCGGATTTGGTGCCGTCTGAACCGTTGGCGCGGATAAACACGTTCATACCGGCGGATGAACTTAATCTGCAGAAGATGTTGTTGAGAGGGAAGAGCGATGTCAACAAGTGGCTTAAATCTAAACGTGGGGTTGAGTTTGTGAAAAGAGCGTTAAAGTAGCGCTAAGGGTGACGTTTAGTATCTATTATTTTTATATTACCACATCTCTCTTGTCAATTCAAGGACCTTTGGACTGCTCGCGACGGCTCCAAAAAACGCGTCCGGCGCGTTCAGAATCTCGCCCGACAAATTACTCAACGCCGGAACCAACTTCGCCACCGGCATGGCGTCTATTTCCTTTACCTCATACAAGTCTTCGTCCGCGAGTTCCATGAACACGTTCCACGCCCTTCCAATCGCATCCTCTAATGCGTGGATAAAGCCTCCGCTGCTCACCACGGTACGCATTTCGGTTACCATGCACAGGATGAGGTCCAGAGTTTTTGAGTCTCTCGCCACGTATGTTTCATTAGTCCCGACATCACTGCTCCCCGCGTTTGCGTTCGCCGCGACTCGCTGCAGCCACATCTCAGCTACAACCTCGTTGGATGGAAGAAGCGATTGCGAGAGAACAGAGGTATTGGGGGTTGAAGTGACATCTGTCACTTCATCTGTCTCTAACCCACCACCTACCTTCAAGTCTCCTCCCCTTCGCACTACTTTCGGCACTGTTTTCTTTTTCAAATCCGTCAACACGGAACGCAGGTCGTGTTTCGTCATTGTTTTCGACAACGCCACGTCCCCGATCCTTTCGTGTGTCGTTTCCTTCACCACACTCACCAGTTGTTGGATCCCGCCGTACCCGAACCCCTTCTCCACCAGGGAAAGAAAAAACTCCTGCGCCTCGATTCCCAACGCAGGCCACCCTTCGCCCGCCTTGGTGCCGCTCATGGCTCTTTCTAAAAAAAGCTGACGACTCAACACCGTTAACATCGTTCGCATTTGCATGGAAACGATTGTTAGGGACAACACCGCGGCGCATGCCCTGGCGAAGGAAAGCACCTTCAAATCCTGCCACACCTCTAGTTTGTTTTTCGAGGTGTCAGCGAGCGTGTCAGTGGGCTGGCGCAACACCGCCAGTAACGAGGAGATGTCGCAAAACCGCTGAAGCGAATACTTCACCCTCGGTGCGATCGATGGAAGCGCGGTTTTGTGCAAAACAAGCTCCACGCAGTGAAAGTGCGCCTCTAAGTCATCCTCCGCTTGTTGAACGTCACACTTCAAGTCACGGTCCAGGGTATCGAACAGACCAACGAACTTGGAGTGCAAGCCCCGAAACACCTCCATCATAGGGCGACCGTCGGTACCCGGAGGGCACCGAAAACTGGAGGAGGCGAGGAGGTAATTCGAGCTCAAAATCGTCGACGCAAAACACGTCGTTGTCATATATTTGCGGCGGGCGGCGGCGGAGCGACGCGAGCTTCCGTGTGCGCCGTGATGGTCGACCGACTTGCGCACATTCGGCGCAATGTCGTCGGAGCGGACGCAACCTTCGATGGTCCTTTCGGTGAGAAAGCCATGATATACGCAGACTGGACCGCTTCCGGTCGGGCCTTGACTTCCATCGAAAACTACGTGCGTGCCGAAGTGCTGCCACTCTATGCCAACACACACACCACTACGAGCACGTGCGGGTTGCAATCCACGTGTTTCCGGCAAGAAGCGAGACAATTGATCGCCCAGGCGTGTAACGCGCGCGTGGGGTATTCAGACAAACACGCGGACGTGGTGGTTTTCGCGGGAAGTGGCAGCACCGCGGCGATCAATAAGTTGGCACTTGTTCTGGGGCTGCATCTGCCGATCGCGAACGCCACCGACCCAAATTCACAACCGGTAGTCATAGTGGGCCCGCACGAGCATCACAGCAACATTTTGCCCTGGAGGGATTCGTGTGCGCTGGTGGTTCAAATTCCAGAAGCGAGTGATGGAAACATAGACCAGCAAGCGCTGCGTTCGACGCTGGAAAAATACAAGTCGCACAATTTAGTGATTGGAAGTTTCAGCGCCGCGAGTAACGTGACAGGCGTCGTGGCTGATGTCGACAGCATCACTGAGTTATTACACCGCTACGGCGCGTTATCCTTCTGGGACTACGCCGCTGCTGCGCCGTACCTCAACGTGGACATGAACCCCGTTCGTTTTTTGTCCGATGGGTCGGTGAACCCGCACGTGTACAAAGATGCGGTTTTCATTTCGCCGCATAAACTTCCAGGTGGTCCGGGCGCGCCTGGCGTGCTGGTCGCGAAAAAGCGTTTGTTTTCGAATGCAGTTCCGTCTGAGCCTGGGGGGGGTACTGTGTTTTTCGTCACCGATAGCGATCAGCGGTATTTAAGCAACAGACACGAACGCGAGGAAGGGGGGACGCAGGATATCGTCGGGTCGATTCGCGCCGGGTTGGCGTTTCAAACCAAAACCGAAGTCGGGCAGGGAAATATTGAAACGGCCGAGGCTAGATTGTTCAGGAAGGTGTATGAGAGTCTTTCCAGCAATGAGAACATCGCAGTGCTCGGGCCGCATGCTTCCTTTGATGATGATACCGACTCCTCAAAAGACTCAACACGGCTTCCTATTGTTTCGTTTTTAGTAAGAGCGCCGTGTCACGATGAGTCCAACTCCTCGCGATTCCTGCACCACTCGTTCGTGTGCGCCGTGTTGAACGACGTGTTCGGTGTGCAGGTTCGCGGCGGATGCGCTTGTGCCGGGCCTTACGCGATGTCGCTGTTAGGCCTCGATAGTAAATCGCAGCATGCGCTAGAACAAATGCTTCTGGACCAGTCAGAAGTGATGCGTCCTGGTTTCTCGCGAGTTTCGTTGCCCTACTTCGCGAGCGATAAAGAGGTTGAGTATACGTTGAGCGCAATTCACGCCGTGGCGAACCACGGCTGGCGCTTGCTCACTTTGTACCGATTAGACTCGAAAACAGGCGAGTGGAGACACAAAACGCGGATGCGATCGTTCCCGGAACGCAAGTGGCTGGCGCACATGAAACTGGAAGAGCAGGGTAGTTCAATCACAAGTGGTACCTCCGCTTACTCACCGGTGTCGCCCGAGCGCGAACTCGAGCGCGAAACTCGTTTCGAAACGCAGCTCGCAACCGGCTTGGAGATTCTAGAGCAGTGCGGGCAAATGAGTTCCTCTACGTCAACCAAGAACGGAAACAACAACAACCAACTACTTAGGGTTCCTGAAATCAACGAGCTTGAGCTGACGAACGAATTCGAAATGCTCACCACCGGGACGCGCGACGACGACACGGAGGAAGGGAGGTTGGCGTACGACGGTGAAACAACCGATGAGACGAAAACGAAATCACAACAACGCGGTATGAAACTCGACGCGCGAGTCGCGAACCAAGTGAGGTGGTTCATGTTCCCATCCGAAGGCGCCGCGCTGCTTCGTAAGGTGTTGCCTGAATCAACACCAAGGGCATCGCCAAAAACAGGCCCACACCTTCCCCTATCGGTGCTCCCCAAACCGGGGCGCCTCGCAGGGGTGATTCGCCCGGCGCGGTTTGACGACACGAAAGGCGCTACGAACCCGCACACGGCGCCTCACCCGACTGGGCTGGAACACATCGTGGATGATTCACACACCGATTCCGGGTCTTTTCGGACGATTAGCAACAAGTACCCCCTGCGAGTTAACAGTACTAGTTCTACAGGAAACTTGAAAACAGGCGGTTTGGCGCAACAAAAGAACAACGCAAACCAAGTCCAAAAAGTTGAGAAGACCGAAAACGAAAAAGCGAACGTGACACGCGAAGCCGACGTACCACTCACGGAAACTCTTACGGACATTTCGAAACAGGTAGTGGAAACCCTAGTCTCTAAACAATACGGAAGTGTTACGTTGGACTTGACAAAGCACAATAAGTTCGCGGTTCCTCCCCCGAAGCTAATGCGCGTCGTGGCCAAAGCGGTGAGCGAGTGGCAAATGATTGTCCCCGGCGACAGGGTGATGCTCGGTCTGTCGGGCGGGAAAGACTCGCTTGCGATGCTACACATTTTAAAGGCGCTTCAGAAGAGATATCCTCCTGGAACCTTTCACCTAGCCGCGTGTACCATAGACCCAGGCACCGAAGCGTTTAACCCCCGACCGCTGATTCAGTACTGCGAAAAGCTAGGCGTCGAGTACTACTACCAAGAGGAGAACATCATGGCCATGGCGAGCGAACACATGTCGGGCGATTCCATTTGCGCGTTTTGCGCGCGCATGAAAAGAGGAGCGCTATACAGCACTATGCGCCGCCACGGCTACAACAAACTCGTCCTCGCGCAGCACCTGGACGATGTCGTTGAGTCCTTCCTGATGTCCACCATGCACAACGGGCTGATACGCACGATGAAAGCCGCGTACGTGGTTGACGAGGGCGATTTGACTGTTATTCGCCCCGGGATTTACTGCAGGGAACGCTCGTTAAGAGATTTCAGTTACGCCGCCGGGTTGCCCGTCATAAACGAGAACTGCCCCGCGTGTTTCGAAGCGCCAAAGGAACGCCACCACATTAAGAAACTGCTCGCACGGGAAGAGGGTATATTTCCAAGTTTATACAGCTGTCTAAAAAGAGCGCTGACTCCGTTACTCGACCCGGCGGCGACGGATTTGCTAGCCGCGATTCAGCGGTCGGTGGAGCAATCATCGAAAGTTGGCAGGCAAAAGGTGCGTCAACGCTTGGCGAGTAAAGCTGGGGATTCGTGTAAGGGAGTGGACAGTGATGTCGAGAACGATGAGAAAATTCAATTTGACCCGGAACTTAAAATAATAGACGCTTCTGAACAGGAATTATTAGCAGAGCTCGTTCGGCGACGGCAGCGCGGGCGCAAAGTTATTGACGAAAAGATTAACATCGTGAAGGTCCCGGAAGGCGGAGGATCGCCAACCTCAGTGGTGGATACCGCAAACACGCTGGGCGACTCCGAGCTTCGGAAAGACATGGACGAGCTGAACAAGTTTTGTATCGCGGAAGGGTGCGTTAGGGTGGTTTAGGATGAGGAATAGATTGAGATAGATTTATGAATTCTTTTACACACTAACACAACCGTCTCTAAAATACATCCTTCAAATCTTCTTCCCGTGCAGCACGGTGTCTTTCTGCGGCTGGTGCGGTTTTTCCTTCTTTTCCACAGGCTCGACATTCGTGTTGGTGTTGTTGCTCGCCGCTTGCAACCGCCCCTGTCGCCTTAAGTTCTGCACCAAGTCGTCCTGCGTGATGTTTCGCAGCTTTTCAAAGTCGCCCTCGTACTCGCCGTACTCGAAGTTCAGATTCACGGCTTGCAAGCCTTTGGTTTGGTTGTTACTTCCGTGCGCTTTCGTGCTCCCCCGTGAATCTTGCCCGTGCAGCTCGCACCACACCATCATCCGATCGTACGCCCGTGCGGCTTCTTCCTCGTGGTCGAAGCACCCCAACGACGTCGGTTTCCCGTTTCTGCGGAACTGCGCTTCCCACCGTCGGGTGGGGAAAGTTTGATGCACCCCTCTGTATTTGCTCGTGTACGTCCGGCCGGAACTCACCCCCTTCTGCCGCGCGACTTTGTGCACGCTTTGCCGCACACCCGCTTCGGATGATTTTTTCGCACCTCCGCCGTTCTCGTCGTCGTCGTCGCCCCCGACGTTGCTCTGCTTGCTGTACGTCGGATCTCCAGGCCATCCTGGAACGTTGAATTGATCTACCGTCTCATCTGGACCCTTGCCGCGTCGAAAAATAGCCGGTGCGTTCTGAAACGATGCCGCGAGCTCCTTCAGGTTCGCGGGTAAAACCGTGGTCGCCGCGCCGGAAGTCATATCCGCCACCTCAGCGCCTCGCCTGCGCTTGACGCTATGAGAGGGCCAACAGCTCAATTCTTCTGAAGTAGATTCGTGGCAATTTTAGCAACTGATTAAAATCGTCAGATTTTTCTCGTGGGCGCCATTCGATCGGCGCCGGGGCTGCCGTTGGAAGCACCGCGCGATTTCAGTGGTGTCCGCTTCGCCCCGATCAGACTGCGCGGCGTGTGTCTTTGTGTGATCACGAAACCCGCACGATGAATCCCGCGTTCCTTCACGAAATCCAAAGGCTGGTCGTGGCTCAGATAGCGAATCATTTCGACACCGTCAAGTCTTCCGCTGCGGATGCTTTGGCGGAGGTCTTGGCGAGCTACATCAAGGAAATCGGCAGAGCCGCGCACGACAGCGCTGATGTCGCAGGCCGCACGGAGGTGAACATCGGCGACGTGTTACACGCGTTAGACGCGGTGGGCACGAACTTCCAGCACTTGGTGAAGAACGCGGAGCAATTTGAAGTCCCATTTGCGCACGCTTTGCCGCTTCGATTGCAAATCAAAAGATTGCCGAAACGAGCGCCCGCGTTTCGAGAAGTCAACGAAGTCGCCCCTGCGCACATCCCGAAATTTCTCCCAGCGTTGCCTGATGCGCACACGTTACGGCACACGGATGGAGAGATTGCGGTGGTTAAAAAGCCTTCCAACAACGGAAAAGCAGTTGAGTCGAGCGAAGATGTTTTGCATTCGCTGAAGCAAAGCGCGGCGCTGGAAAAAAAGAGAAAGTTTGGAGAATTTGAGGACAACCCGAGTCTGGGCGAAACGAATTTACAGACTAAAAAAGCATACGGGAAGACGGTAGGGAGTGCTAGGGGTAGGGGTGATAAAGATACTGATGCGGCACCAGGAACTAACAATACTGACTCGGTGGTTTCGTTGGGCTTGGCGTCCACCGCGGGCAAACATGACAGCGATGGTTCCAAAAAAATAAAACAAGAAGGCACGTTCCGGGAACAATCGAATCTTTCGAACGCCGACTATGACACTGTCGCGCGGTTAATTCACGGCCAGATGAGCGTGTTCGAAGCGAGCTAGATGATATATAGGTGTTTCTAATAAAACTACTTTCTAGCTACTCGTGGAGACGGTGAACCACACGCTTCCCTTCAATAAATAGGTGGCGCTAATCTTTGAGTTTTTGTTTTGACTCGTCGCCGCATCAATAGTGGCTATTCGCAACAGCCGTTCGTTTCCGGTTTTCTGTTGGTGAGTACATTCATTCATATCATCCATGTGACTCCCTTCAAAACGCTCAAGATTCAAACACGATCTCCACACTTGTTTACTGGTTTCGCAGCGGTGCGCGAGGGTGTTGGCGAGCTCGCGACGCAGCGAACGCAGCCATTTATTTGTTTTTTCTTCATCGGAAGTTACGGATGTCATTCTGTAATTCGCAAGCACCGCGAACGGCGTTTGTCGCCGCTGTTTACTTCTGGAATCGCCAACCCCTAAAAACAGCGCCATCGCCAGCGCCGCGGCTTTCCCGTCGCCGCACACTGTTCGGCATTCTTGGAGTAGCGTAATCCACACGTTTATCAAACCGGGATACGCGCGGGCGTGATTTTTTTGCGTCAACGCGGAGAGCAGCGTGTGCACATCATCATCAGTCACACTTTCAACGTGACTAACCTGTTTGGAATCTGGGTTTGAACTCGCTTTATCGGACGTCCGTCCGGGTTTCTCCTCGCGTATGTCGCGTCCGTTCGCGCCTCGGGCTTGACGTGCCGTGAACGCGTCGCGAATGTGCCGCCGGGATCGCTGCGAGCGTGAGAGAAGAGGGCACGAGGATGAGAATGTCAATTACGCGTTTTGAACCGGGAGGAAACGAACACGCGACATGAACTGGGACGTACCAAGCGAACCACGGTCGCGGCTGACTCGAAGGTAGGCTCGCACAGATACGGCATTGCCACCAAGCTCGACTATCGGGGGACCGCGACTTCCGTGCGTGCCATTTCAAGGGAGGTGCGGACGTCAATGAAGTGTCCCCAAGCGGAAAAAATAGAATATTGAACTCGAAACAGGAATAAAGAGTCTCACTACTGCGCCGCACACGGAAGGAGTGAATCGCGTGAAGCACCTTTGCGAGCGGTCATAGGGTTCCTTCTTGAGAATTCCTGGAGCAGCGACTGAGGGTTGGCCCGGTGATGCGAACAGGTGACAGGTAGAGAGAGAGAGAGAACGGAGAGATCGCCGAGGAATCCGACCCACCGTGATGAGCAACAGAAACGAATCAGGTACGTACCACGAACGTACATACCACCGCCACCTGTTCTTCCAACACGTACACAAATCCTGACCCGTACCCGCTCACGCGTATCGTCGTCCTCCCAACCAACGCAGGTGAAACCGCCGGCACCACGGTCATCGTGTGCCTTGAGACCAACCCTTGGTATTGGAAATCTCAAAACCAGGGGTTGGATAAATGTTTGCGCCAGATTCTCATCTTCATCAACGCGCACGTATCGTTGAGCAAGCAGAACAGAGTGGTGGTGCTCGCGATGCATTCAGAGGGACAGTGCCACCACCTGTACGAGAGTGATAACTCGAGTAACGACTCAACAAGCGACCCGATTCAAAACGACGTCAGCGGTAAGATCTTAAAAGCATTGTCTGAACTAGACGCGGACTCAACACCTCCAAGAAAACAAAAAAATGTAACCACGACCACGCCGCTAGCCTGCGCGTTGTCCATGTCCATGTGCTACGCGAATAGAGTGGATATGTGCAGTGGAAAGAACACCTCCACAAGGGTAGTCGTGATCCAAGGCAGTGGCGATTTCGCCGGCCAGTACGTCCCTGTGATGAACGCGATATTCAGCGCGCAGCGGAGTGAAATCCCAATCGACTCGTGCATTTTGGGTAACGAAAGCGACAGCGCGTTTCTGCAACAAGCCGCGCACATCACGGGTGGTTTGTATTACAAAGTCAGTGCGTTAAGTGAGCTGACGCAGAGCTTGATGCAGATGAGTTCTGCTGATGTGGGGTTGCGGAAAATGCTGCAGGTTCCGAACCAGCGAGGGGTTGACTTTCGCGCGAGCTGTTTCTGTCACAAAGCGCCGCTTGAAACCGGCTTCGTGTGCAGCGTTTGTCTGTCCATCTATTGCAAGGAGTGCAAGCGGTGCCAAACCTGCGAAGCGGAGTTTGACGCTTGATAGGGTATAATAGAGTAGTAAACAGTTGTATGATAGAATTACATAATGATCAGACATTTGCGATAGATGCCCATTCTTACGGGTGGGGAACGATTTTGGGGTGTAAAACTGGCGCCGTAACTTTCGCCGCCGCCGCCCCATCAGCCGCCCCCCTCGGCGCGGGCATGTACTTGGGGAACATCGCCCAGTACCCCTTACTTGTAACGCCAGCGCGTTGCGATGGGCCGTTGCGTTTGCGATCGCCCGCTTTCGGTTGACGGTCCGTTAACGTGTTTTGCGTGCTTTGTGTAACGTGAACGCTGGACGGGTTTCTGTTTGCTGCAGACGGTGAATCTTTAGACACGGTAGACCCGTTGCCCGTCGAGCTCACCACTCCGGTTACTTTCTGACCAGAAACAGACGCGTGTTCCAGCGCGGAAAGCGCCTCTACTGTTCCGATGCGTCCCAAAAAGTGCTCCGGTTTCCGCCTGTGTTCCTTGAGAAACTCAGACGACGCGGTTCGCCGCTGCGCCAACGGAACCCCCGTGCTTTTTAATTTAGTCTCGTGCGCGTGCTCCTTCTTGCCGTCTTCGGAGAGTTTATACCAAGGCGCGTTGCGAACGGCATCGAGTTCGGATTCCCCTAACAATCTTCTCGCTGAATTCGCAAACTCCCGTCCAGGCGACTGCGCCGGGTCCCTGGTTTCAGTCCCCAACCGTTCGACGTCGGAATCGCTCCCGTTGCCGTCGGAGAGTTTGTTTTCGCCGTCAGAAACAACCTCTTCGTTCCCGGCGTTGAACAGCCCCGCGAGCGCCGCGACGTTGTCAGTGCACACCAAACACATGCCCCACTCCACTTGCTTCGACGCGAGCGGCTTGTCGTCGTTCTCCTCGCCGTACGTGCCTAACAGGAGCCCTGATGAGCGGACGTCATCAGCCACGTCCGGGCCGTCCGCCAGCACCTTGACGTTCAACACCAAGCCGCACAACCCGCCCTCCAGCGCGCACTTCTTCGCCGCCGCGACAGTTCGCCGCCGCGGGTCCACGTGGTGCGGGGCGCAGTCCGATATCATCATCACGGGGTACAGGCCCTGTAACGCGCGCATAATGAGCGCAGCATCCGGGTCGAACGAGGAGAACAGAATACGTCGCGTGGGGTGTTGTCTGCATAAAGCTAGAACCGCTCGGAGCTCGGCAACCAACCGAGGCGTGGCGCACGGGTTCTGTTCGTCAAACTTGAGTTCCATCGATAGCCCAAGTTCAGGCGGAGCGTGCGTCATAAGTTCCTCTAGCGTTGGAATCTCATCCTCCACGTCCATGATCCACGGCAGGGGGGTTGGGGGATTACCTGCGCTCGCGGGGAACTTGCGGTAGAAAACCACCGGGACGTCAATCACAGGGGCGTCTTCGTCCTCCTCGTCTTCGTCATCTTCCAAGATTTGCTTTTTGTTTAGTTTTGAAAACGACTTGGACTTTTTGGAACTCGGAAAAGGGCCTTTGTCCAGGCCAGCCGCCGCGGCGACGGCTTCGGGGACGCCCATGAACGCCGCTTTCGCCGTGGCAATAGCTGCACGGCTCATCGCCTTCAGCTCTGCAAGGTCGAGCTCGCGAATAGAGAGCGCCTGTACTGGTCCGAACCCGTACCTCACGAGCAGCAAGTTGTCGTGAAACAAAACAGGCACGCCGTCGGATGTGACTTGCACGTCAAACTCGCACCACCCGGCGCCACTGCCGTGCGCGGCGATGAACGAGGCGACGGTGTTTTCCCTGATTCCCCGGCCTGGAGTGCGGTTCATGCCGAACCCGCGGTGACCAACCACAGCGCATCCTGTGGGCTCGAACAGCCCTGGGAGGTGCGACGCGAACGGCCCCGGGGCGGACAAAGATTTGCCGAGTTTAGGCGGAATGTTCACGCCAAAGCCGTACCCGTTTTGTTGAGAGGAACCGACTCTGTTCGGCGCCGCCGCGATGTTCGACGCGATGAACTCCACCGCGGAGCCAGTTCCTTCAATATCAACACGGCGGTCGAAATTCTTGTCCACGCTCATGTCACTCGCGTTGGAGTGGTGAGACATGTCCGTGTCGCTTCCGTCGTTTGAGTTTGTCATGTCCACCGCATGCGATGTGATTTCGTCCCTGCCGTAGTGACTACTCGGTCGGTTCCTGCTCTCTTCTTCGCGCACCGTGTCCGTTCGCCTGGACACCAAAAGGTGGTTGCCGTCAAGGCCCCACTCCCTTCGAGGCGCGACGCCGAAGTGCTCAAGAAGCGTAGGCGCGACGTCGACGTCCGAAGGCGGGGGAAGGAGCTCGCCGCACGCCCGGCGACGTTCGTTCATGCACCCGCCCGCGAACCCAGGTTCGGCGGGCATATCCACCAACACCCACCCCGTGGCGTGCTGCGGCAGTGATTCAAACCCGGTGACGCCCGCGGCCCTCAACTGTCGCCCACCGCCTCCGCTCCAATCCGCGGCGTCGAAGTGGCCTTGCATCGTAACAGGCATGTCCGCCCGGGTGGTCCCCCCGGCGGGAGAGGAAATAACCACCAGCCAGTCTTCTTGCGGCGAGCTTCGTTGGCGTTCGCGAAGCGCGCCAATCACGTCTGTTATCAACGCATCCGCCTGCTCCACCGCTTTCCGGTACTCCGTGACATGTGGACCGTACCCGTGCACCGCGCCCGCGTCCTGTACCCCCGAGAGGTGCAGGTAAATCACATCCTCGCCGGAGGAATTGGTAAGCGCCCGCGTCGCCACGCGCGCCGCGTCGCTGTCGTCCGCTGTCGATGACGTGCACACCTCAGCGGCGTTCTCCGCCGCGATGGTGCTCGCGAGGTCAGGCGCCCCTCCAATCGCCGCGACTACTTTGACCCAGGACCGGACCTCCGCGAGTCGGGAGAACACAGACGAGAGCTGTACATCACTAGTTGTGCTCAAACTGCCAGGGCCGTCTTTCTTCTTGTACACCTTCTCGGCGCCGGGCGCGCCAAACAGGGAAGCGCCTTGCGAGCCGGTCAGTAGGGGCATCATCGCGTCCGACGAAGTGTTCCCGCACCCGTTCCACGTGTGCTGCATGTGAAATGAAAAGCACCCGGAACCACGGACGAAGGAACTCATCGTAGGGGCGTCGCTAACTAGCATCGCGTCCGAGCGGCACCCCGCGACGACGATGATCAGCGCTTTGGGAATTGAACTCGGCGAGTGCGCGTCCCTCATGGACTCCTCGCTCGATTCTTTGTGCAACACGTGCAGGTCTTGCTCGCTCCTCAGCGCCGCATCTGTGAAGTGCGTTTTGATAAACTCATCCAGTTTGTCGTCCACACGTAGCGAGGATTCGTCGTTCATGTTCGGTTCACGGCACACGGGACACGCTCCGCGGTGTAACGCGCCCTTGCTCCACCGGTCTTGGTCGTGATTGTTGTCACTCTGGTTGGTTTCGTCGTCAACCAACTTTTCCATCGACGACCTTCTGCTGTGCTCGTCTTCGCTTCCATCTCTGTTCGTGTGCTTTACGTTAGTAATGCACTTAAAGCAAAACCGGTGTTCGCACGGCAACATTACCGGGTTACTCAACACTTCGTCACACAGCGGACAGACGTAATCCGCGATTTTCCGCTCTGAAGCGGGCGCGGCGTGAACGGTCAGCATCTCAGCGCGCTCCACGAGTTTAGCTAAACCTAAACTGGAGAATATGGGTTCACCCGCCAGTAACTGCACAGCCTGAGTCGAATGCCCCAAATTCTTGTTCCCCTTCTTCACCGCCTTGACTACCGCGGTGTAGTTCAGAACCACGTACTCGCGCAGCCACCCGAGCTCGGGACACACTTCCTTGACAAGAGTTTGCTGCGCCGCCTTCTCGCGCTTCGGGTCGCCGCTCCGCAACTCCCGTTCGAAAAAGTCAAGCTTCAACCCGAGGCACACCTCCTTGGAAGTGTAGAAGTCGTTAGCCTGAGATAATATTAATAAGGTGAATAGAAGAGGAGAAGAGAAGGAGAGTCATGGGTCAGTGCGTGGTGAGATAAGGCCTCGGGTTAGTTTCGGATTAGGCCTCGAGCTCCGCCTCGTAAAATCGTTTGCATCTCTATTCTGCCCTAAAAGCATATTTCGGTGTTACCACGTACTTTGGAAATTTCAGCGTTCAACCCATCGGTGTACGCGTCAACCTTTGTAGGGTCTTCCCGTGCTTCGTACACCAAACGTTTCAAGCCCTGTTGGGTGTGAGGGGAGTGGGTGGGGAAGCTGGGTCAGATAGGTACATGGTTTAGTGTGACAACCACCCTCGCGGTGTCGACACGCCGTCAAATCTCCGTGTCGTCTCTTTCGTTACGCGTTTACAAAGTACTTTTCCGCGGCCCCACCTTGTAATCGATGTAGTACTCCCTCCACTCCTCGTGGCGCTCGCTCACGAGCCGCCGGCCGAACTTCACCATGCCGGCCCAGCCCGACGAGAGTCCGGGGGTCCGTACTCGCCGCCGCGAGCACCACCAGAAGCAGAGCCGTGTCTTGCGTTCTGAGAGCGGCGCAGAAACCCCTTCCCCACGCGTTTTGGATGCCAAATTGGCATCTCGCGCGTGATTGCTGAGTCACAGTTGCAGACGGGACGGGACGGCACCGCCCCACCGCATTGCAGTGATTTTTTTGTTCTTTCGCTCCTCCAAGGTTCCTCTAATATTCGTTTGCTCGCACCCAGAGGCTCACTGCGTCGTGTCGGGCGAAGTCATGTCAGACTTCGGCGGCGATTTGTACGGCGATCTGGTCGGTGACACCGGGGGCGGCGACACGGTTTTGCGAACGCAAAACTCCCAGTTGAAGGAGCGCATACGGGAGATGGACCTCGAGTTGAAAAAACTCACCAAACGAGTTTACGATGGCGATGAGATGATAGGCAAGCTGAAGGCGGAGAACGCGACGTTAGAGAGAAATATCTCGTGTTTATACAGGACAGCGCTGGCGGAAATCGGGAGAAAAGATCTGACGCAAAGAACGTAGACGTGTTGATAATAGTACAGATAGCTCACATTAGTCTTTAGTCTCATCACTCGGCGTTCTCAATCGATCGCAACAAGTCAGCCACCGATTGAAAATCAAAAATAGATTCATCACTCGCCCATCCAAACTCTTCCCGCAGCGCCCGCGCGGTGACTTGCACTGTACGAACCGAGTTGTCCAAATCAAAGCCACTGGTGCCGCCGTGTCGTGGTTCAGTGCCAAGACCGCGGTATCCTTTTTCATCAAATCCCGCATGTTTTTCAGCGCCGAAAACAAAAGGACGTCGGACGTTTGCGGAGGGGTCGATTTTATTTTCTTCCCCAGCTCGCGTCGTCGCCCCGTTCGGTTTTAATTGCCACCAGCTATCGGTGGTACCGGACGCCTGAGTCAGAGAATGCGTGTCAAACCCGCCGACCATCGTATCCGGACTGGCGATGAGCGATTGTAGGGTACACTGTATCGATGACTGTAACGCGTCGCGCCCGGCGGTTGCGAAACTTATTTTTAAGTCATCTTCGCGGGCCAACAAAGCGTCTAAAGTTTGCAAGTTGCCAAGCACGGTTTCGGTAACTGAACACACGTGCGTGGTGATGCACTCCAACGCCCTCAACGGCGCGCCGCTGTCCCCAACTGCAGCGTCCTCCTCGAACAGAGAAGCATCAAGAGTGGCTTCGATTTCGTCGGGCGCGTTTTGCGCGTCTGTCACGTTGTTACCTGAATTTGATTCCACGCGAATAACGCGCACGTTCCTTTGGCAAAACAAAAGCTGCTCGTGCGTTAGGATCCACAGTTCGCTGCAAACTGAGGCGTGTAACGAGTTGAACACCCGTTGTTCGTCACCGAGACGGGTGAGGCAGGTTATGAGTTTGGTGAGTTTTTCGGTCACAGGGTTTTCTGTGGCGAGTGTTTTTTCATTCACGTCGGAACTACTTTGCACCAGGAAACCGCAGTTCGCGAAGTTCTCGTAACCCCGCGCCCGTTCTCCTTTCCGCGATTTTCGACAAGGCAAGCCGCAAGCGAATAGTAGCTTTCCAATCTCTTTCTTTATCGTATCACGTATCAACTCAGTCGTCGCGCCGATTTCTCTGCTTAAATCACGGAGCGCGGAGTGTACGCATCGGTACTCGCTTCCGTTTATTTTTTGAACGCACTCGACGATTTTTTCAACCGCGAGTTCATACTCGCCGACTTTAATTAATTCTCGGACTTGCGTAGGGACTTTCGTGAGCTGTTCCAGGTTCGAGAGCTTCACTGCGAGTTCCTTGAGTATTAACGTCTGTTTCCACACGTTTACAGGGTGCTTAGGGTTGTCATTCACGTCGTTACCGCCCACCAATCTTTTCATGCTTTCCTTTAATTTTAACCGCAGCGAATCTACGTTTTTTTTGGTCATCTCGAACCTCCCGACGATCGTGGAGTAGTTGTTGATGCTCCTGGAGAAGGAACCGCCGTGCGTGCCCACCAGTTGGTCGATTATTTCTTCCAAAGATAGCTGCCAGTTTTTGACCTGCGTGAGCTCGTGAGCCGGGTCAGCCGCAGTCACGACTCTTCCGATTTGGTTTCCGGAATTTGAAAAACCAGGATCGCGAAACTGCTTCGGGACTTCCTGCACCAGCGCGTGGATCGACGCCCAGTTCAGCTCCACCTTTGGGAGTGCATCACCGCCCTCCAAGGACGCAGGCTCCATCGCAACCTAAATGCCAGAAGACATCAACAATGGACCGCGTCCGGCGGAGTGAACAGGTGGGTAGATTAGATTTATTTATTTGGAAACGTGTTTTGTTTTGTTGGGTGGCAAGAGACGTCGGCTCTTACAGTACATGTGTGTCTCTTGTCATTACAATCGCTCACACTCTTCCTACATTTCTAGATTTGCATGAAGTGGTTCCCCAGCTGCGTCTGGATCGCGTTGGCCCAGCCCTCCAGGCCCTTGTACACGTCCAAAGATCCTTCCGCAGCAGCCTCACGACTCATTTCCAAAACGTCGTTGATCTGGTCGATTTTCCCCGAAACCTTCCCATCCAAAACGCACGACACCAGCAGCGCTTCGACTTCAACTTTTGAAATCTTCAACTGCGTCGCGATGAACGATATTTTTACGCGCGTGTAGGGCTGAATGACCTTCACCAAGACTTGTGTTCTTATGTTTTTCAGAAGATCGTTGACGTACTCGCGCACGAAGTCGTCGTCCATGATTTGTTTCTGGTGCGTTCTTAGGAGTTGCTCGAATTGGTCGATGTCGTTTTTTTGGTACGCCGCGACCAACGAGGTCATCGCGGCAACCTCCGGGTCCGTCCGGAACGGCCGCGCTTCCTGCGCGTCGAACGGGTTCACGTCCGACTGCATTAACATGTTCGCGAGGACCATGTACTTTAGGGACTGAACGCGTCTGGGCTGGCCGGCCTCATCATAATTCTTGAAGGATTCAAAAAAGTCAGAAGCGGCTTCGGGAAACCGCCGCTCCGCCATGTGCATCTTTCCCCCGCACTCCCTGATCGTGCCTAGGATGTACGGGTGCGGAATCGCTGAAGTCACCGCCAGCGCGCGCTGATACAGCTCCTTCAGCTTCTTGTTGTTCTTCTGTTCCGTGAACATCTGGATCTCCACGGCGTACACTTCCAAGAGTTGCGTTCCTTTCTTCTGGTCAACCGCGCCGTCGCTGGTTTTGCAAAACTCGTGCAGTTCTTTCGTGATCTTCGCTACCCGCGCAAAGTCCTTGACGCTGAAGAACATCTTACACAGCTTCAAGTTGGTTTTGAACCATAAACGGTCGTTTTTCGATTCCTTCAAAGTGGCTAACGTGGTCTGGTAGAAGTCCCTGAGTAACTCCGAGTCGTCCGACCCACCAATCGTGTTTAACACGGAATTGATCGTCTTTTCGCTTTTGTTTTTAGTCACCGCGTTTTGGGAGACGTACGAGAGCAGGGTTCGGTAGTTACTCATCATCTGCGACTTGTCTCCATTCTTGAAGTGAATCTTCACAACCTGCTTCAAACTCTTGAAACCCCACTCGCCTTTGTCCTGTTCTGACGTAACCACGGCGTTGAACCCGGCAAGCGCCCCGTCGGTATTGCCAGACTCAACCAACCCCTTGGCGTTGTAGTACTGGTTCTCTATATCTGCATCCTCCGACGCCTCTCCTGACTCGTCGTCAGAGTACTCGAACCCGTAATCCTCCATCTCATCGTCGCTCATGTTGTGAGTCGGAACCGGAGATACCCGCACCTACACACGCCACGCGCTTCCCCGATCTGAAACGAGATTGTCGTTGTTAGGCAAAAATATTGCAAAAGAATCCCTAATCAAAAATAAATTCACGGATTGACCGATGGGCACTGCGGGCGTCCTTCCGGGGCCGCATCATCACCAAATGACCTGGAAGTAGGCACATTGGGTAGCTGGTAACGTCCTGCGCACGCACAAAGCAAAACATGGTTGTATTACAAATCACTCAGCTCCGAGAAATTCCTCTTCAGCCCGATGGTCTCTTCCTCGTTGCCCGTGATGTTGAAGTTCTGTTCGTTGGTCATGTCGTCACTCCCCGGTGTTTGCAATAAATCTACCGATAAATCAGAAAGCGAAAAGTTCCGAGGGAAAAAACCGTGCCCGCCGAACAACGATACGTGATGGTCGGTCTCGCCGGGCGTCGGCTGGAACGAATTTTCGAAAACGCCGGGGACTTTCGAGTGCGTCTCTGGGGGCTGATTATTATGGTTGTCCCCTTCAAGAGCACTTCCTCCATCGCGACCTGTACCGGTAGGCATCGGCGTCGCCATTGTCGCCATGGGCACCGCCCCGCTCTCGTACCGGGATGGCATGTTCGCCATCGGTACTCCTAGCTCAGGGGCGCGTTCGCCCCGCCCTTCGCCGTACGTCGCCGGCGAGAGGTGGTTTCGGAATTCGACGGATCTACCGATGTCGGCGCCGCCGCCGTTTTGTCCACCAACCACGTGGTACTGCCGTTCCAGCATCTGGTTGAATATGAAGATCTGGTCTTTTAACCGGAGGCGCGCGTAGTACGCCTGTGAGTAATAAAGAAGTGGAAGGGACGTTAGTTTGATTGCCAAAAAGAAAAAAGTCTAGCGAAAAGTGTTTTCTTCGGCTCTCATGCTCGTACCTTGAAGAATTCCGGGTTCTGCTCCTCTAGCTTTTGCCACACCAGCGCGGTGAAGCTGGGTTCGATTTTGGTTTGCTGCTGCAACAACGTGACGACTTCGCGTTGGTTCATGTACAGCTGTAGGCACCGCTCTACCAGGTTCTGCACCAGTTGTACGTCCAGGGAAGAGATCATCGGGGAACCGTCGGGGGAAGTGGACGGATTGCCTCCTGATCGGGCCCCGGTCTTCTCCGCATCAGGCGCCGGAGCCACCTCGACGGGCTTCACGCTCGTCAACATCTCAGCACCCGACGCGCCGGAAGGGTTACCGGGGTTGCGTGGGGGGACGAGGCCGTGCGCCCGCGAGAGAGAAGGAGGTGCCCCGCGGTCGCGTCCTTTTCAAGGCGAAAAAGCGCACGCAACGTGATTTTTTCAGTCACAACACCCGCGTGTTGTGACGTGGCATCACTCCACCCTCCCCATGTCCCACGCTACCCTGAGCACTCCTGTGTTACCGTCTGGACTCCGCGTTTCCCGACGGAACACACGCACATGCACCGGCTCTCGCGTGCGACGGCACCACGTCGTGACGCGCGCTTCTGAAGATGACACGGAGAAGGACACCGAGAGTACGGCCGATCCCGTGAAACAAGACAACGTCCCGTCGAAACAAAAAGGCCTCGGCAAGGGCGTCAACCTTTTCGACCCCGCGGCGACGATGAGCCGGGCGATTACGCGCCGGTTTGGGTTCACCGGTGGGTTGGTGTTCGTGGGTTTGTTGGCCAGTGTGGAGGGCCGGGAGATCGTGGGCGCACTGTTGGAGAAGGATACCGATATTGAAAATGGGATAGAGATAACTACCGATTCGGGATTGAAGTACGTCGACGAGCGCATCGGGGGCGGCGCCGGGCCGCCGAAGAAAGGAGACTTCGTGGGTGTGCACTTGTTGATCACGGATGCGGTGAATGGCACTGAATATCTGAACACCAAGGCGAACAAGAAGCCGGTTGCATTTATATTCAATAAAAAACCTTTATTAACGCCGGTGTGTCAAGGGCTGGAAGAAGCGGTGACTTCAATGAAACGCGGCGGAGTGCGGAAATTGACGGTGCCGGCGAACTTAGCGTACGGAGCAAACGGCGCCGCCCTCGCGAATGGAAAAAACGTACCCCCAAACACAGACGTCTTAATATCCGTCTCCATAGAAGACATTTCGCCGAGCTACTTGTAATAGGTGTTTGTATCTACTATTTTTTCGTCTCCATCAATCGCTCCAATCTTTCGGTCACGTCTTTTCTCGAAACGTTTACGCTCGCGACGTTCCCGTTGAGTCGGACCAAGCCGCTCTTCGCGCCTAACGGCTTAGAGACTTGCCTGCACCTGACTAACGAAACACTACCTTTCGATTGTTTAGATGCTTTGCTGTTTTCGAATGCTAAAACTGCGGCATCTAACAGTGTTTCTTTCGGTGGGTCATTTTCCGTGAATCTAATCACGACGTGCGACCCCGGACACCCGCTGACGTGCATCCACCACTCGTCGTCCGCTCTGTGTTCCGGGTTGCAACTCAGCTCGTCGTTGTCCTCTGACTTTCGCCCAACTCTGATTTCGACGGAGTCGGATGATGTATACGTGAAGTAAGGCATCCTCGGCCCACTGGGTTGCTTCCCTTTTGGCTGTTTCGGACCGCGAGGCGCTCTTGGCGGCGGCGTGTCGCCTATGTGCAGCGCAATCGCGGAGGCTACTACTGATGACATCTTCGCATCGTTCGAACTTTTAATAGAACCTAGTTGCTCGTTTAACTTGTATACACTCGTTGCCCTTTCTTTCAGCTCCTCGAGCTCAGCCTCGATGATAAGGACGTCAGGACACTTCTCTAATTTCTCAAGCAATACTTCCGGGTCGCTCTCCAACACGGCGACTAGTTCCTTGGCTTGTCGCAATTTCGTTGTGGCTTTGGCAACCTTTTTCGTTGTGCGATCCCCTGCTCTCCGCGCCTCGGCTTTCAAACCGGCGATGTCCCACTCCTCGGGGGGCTTATCGGCAGGTTTATCGGTACTATCGTCCGCACCAGCACGTATTGACAACACGCGTTTGAATCCTCGCGTTTGGAACGACGAGGCGGGTCTGGTGAACGGAACGGATTGGGATGACGGGCGAAAGGGAGCGGCGTGCGAAAACAGATGACGTCGCACACCCCTCGCGGTGGCGCGCATGGGAGTCCCCAAAAGCGCCATGCTCGCCATCGCGGTCCACCCGCGGCGTGTTATCAATCGAGCTGTACCGCACTGCGCAAAGTCGGGTGGCGACCACACCCGGTGTCGCAAGTGCGCCGACAACTGAGCTGCACGCGGTCAGCTAATCATAGTTTTAGGATATACTTTTCCATCCAACTCAGATAGAGAAAAAAGTCTCGCGAGAAGATACGTGTCGTGACGGCCAAAGTGGAGTGAAATATGAATAGACTACTATAATATATCAACACAGCGAGGCGTTAAACTGGTTACTCTTCACCTTTTTCAACCGCCGCGACGGTCATCAGCGCTAGCGCTAGAAATACCGTGCCGAGCGTGGCGCCGCCCGCCGTGTCCGAAACCCAATGTCGATTTCCCTCGATCCGCCCCGTCGCGGTGGTGATGATAGCTATGAACCACAAGAGAAGCCTTATGTTGTCACCAGGAAGACTAAACACTTTGCTTGTTTGTAACGCCTTTTCTTGTGGAATCTGTTTCAACTCCTCCCTATTACCCGATATACTAGCCACCGTCGGCTCCAACACCAAAAATAAAGCCAGCCCGAAACACACGCTCGCCGCGCACGTGTGCCCCGAGGGAAACGCGTAGCTTGTCAATCCAAGCTGCGGCCGGATTCTTTCGAAGAGGAGCTTGAAATAGTCAACGGAAGCGTACGCACCAAACACGGTTCCCCATGTTATACATAAACGAGGGCGAACAGACGGTTGGCCTTTGATTAATAGCCACGCCGTGCTTATTGAAAGTATCGCTAAACTCGTTTCGGGGAAAAAGTTCGAGACCGTGCGGGCGACCGCTCGTGTCTCCTCGGTGCCCAGCGCGAGAACCAAGTCCCGAACGTGTTCGTCCACTGTGTTTCGCGCGGTCGTGTCAAGCGACAACACACCGAACTCACCGGCGGAGAGGAACAGCACTAGCGGCGAGGCGAGTGGGTTTCCTTTATCGATACGAGGTTCGGCACCATCGGTTTTCTCGACAGATGCACGACACCGGTACCCACCTCGTCGTATGTTCCTTCGCCATGGCACGGCGGCTTGGTGAGAACACTGTCGGGATGATGCCCGAGTGCATATTCCCGACACCGACGCCCGTAAACAAGTTCGCGGCACGCCAAACGCCAGCATGCCGCGCGCACCTCTACTGGAGTCGGAGGTGAAAATCTGTGCACTTATCCCGAGACTGGAAAGCATCGGACCGATTTCACCGCCGACTTCGTCATTATTGAGCCGACATTGCCGCGCGGCGACGCCACTTCCCACAGGCACGCCCCCCCCTCCCCGGCCACACACACGCCACCATGGGCCATTCACAGCGTGCTAAATTCAAGCGTGAGGTTCGTGTGCAGCGGCGGGAAAAGGAGACGCCCAAAGAGCTGGAGAGGAAGACTGCGGTGCAACTCGCGCTTGAGAAGGCGGCGGCGGCCCCTAAGGTGGACAGAAAGAATTCGCGAAAAGAGGATCCTTCGGACGCGAAGCGAGACAACCGGCGGCAAGGCCCTGAGATCACTCTTGATAAAGCCACCTTAGCGGCGGTGGAAGAGGCGCGGGCGCAGCACCTCGCTTCCGCGAAGTGGGGAATCACCGCGCCTGCGTTCCTCCAGACGAAGAAGGGCAAGGTTACGAAAAAGAATGCATCCACTGGTGCGCGTTTAGCGGCGTCGTTCCAAAACGACTCGAAACAACGCAAAGGGCAAAAGCTGCTCATAAAAAGCGTGATGGCGCGGGGAGGCGTGCAAAAGAAAGCCCCGAAAACACGCGCCACGCGAGGGAAGTAAGGATAGATAGAACGCATAGAGAATAATAATGAAAGGAAAAGTGATGAGAGGTACTAAATCTCAACTTAAATTACACGAAGGACTCATTTCTTTTTCGCATCAATCGTCGCCTCGCACATGGGTCGCGGTCTCTCCCATTCCCCAAAGTCGCTCACGGGAAACAGAAACTCCGGCCCGAAGTTGAACCCCACCTTCGCGGGCTCTGAGTCACCGGACCCCTGGGTGTAAAGAGACACGGAGGGATAGAACGCACCGCGTTCCTTTATTCGAAACGCGTCGCCTTGCAGGACGCCGTTTTTCACGAAGCCGACGAAACCGAAATCTTTTTCGGATTCTTTCTCATCCAACGTCTCGACTGGCTTATCCGTCACATCTTCCGTGACGTCTTCCTTTTCAACCACTGGGTTCGTTTCGTTTGCAGTTGTAGTACCTACAACGCCCGCATTTGCAGCGTCGGCACTACCCTTCTCCACCTGCGTTTCCGGATCCGCTGAAGGAGTTGTTTCCGTCGCTTTCGTTTCGTTTTCACCATCTACGTTCGTCAACTCTTCGCCGTGCATCGAGATGTAGCACCCGATAACGTCCCCCGCCGCGAACGCGTCTCCGTATGCTTCGCGCCTCCCGTCGTGCACCTTCTCCCCCCCAACGTCGCAGTACCCCCATCCACTCGTGTCCGCCCCTACTGGAACGTCAGTTTCAACAAGACGCTTGTTCCACCCTAAGCGGCAATGTCCGCTCTCGCCAAGTTTTGCGATTACGACTTCGAAGTACCAAGACCCATTGCTGGCGCTTAACTTTGCTTGTTTGGTGTGGTACCCCTTGCTTGATTGGAACACGAATGCGTCGCGAGCGATGTATTTGTCTTCTTCATCGGGCTTGGTGGACTCAACGACCGGCTTCACATCGACCACGTCCGTACCAACCGCGGCTAAGGCTTGGTACCGCGAAACCTTAAACGCGCTGCTGGAAAGATCGTTCAGCTCCGCATTTCCAGCCTCTTCGTTCTTAAGCGCTGGTACAGGTGTCGATGGGTCGGACGCTTTGCGCTTCAGGGACTCGGAATCCAGCAAATCGGGAAGGGTTGAAGGCGCAGCCGCACTCGGAGCCGCCTCGAGTGACATGCGGTCACGCGGCAGCGACCACGCACCGAGTTGTGAAAGTTTAATGAGGTTTGAAGTTAGTTTTTGAGCTCTCGAATAAAAACGAGATCGTATCGTATCTACATGTTCGTTCTGCCTTGGACCTTGGCGCCAGATGTTGGCACGTCCACACCCTGCCACGGCCTATACACGGATCTAAGCGCCGCTATTAGGCTCACGTCCGATGAGCGCTGCGTTGAGCGTCACCCGGAGTGCGCACTGCTTGGTACCGTCCCATGGGGTGCGACGAAACAAAAGCCTACGAGTTGGAAGGAATCGGGTTGCTTTCCGATGCTCGGCTGAACTTAGCTCTGGTGATACCAGCTCCACCTCGTTCCGAGTTTTGATCACAGGATCCACGAAAGGCTTGGGCCTCGCTATGGCGAAAGACTTCTTGAAGAACGGAGACACGGTCGTAGTGACGTCACGGGACGAAACACGAGTCACTGAAACGGTGAGTGAGTTGAGCAAAGAGTTTGGGGACAAAAAAGTGTTTGGCATAGCCGCCGACATCGCCGTCCCCGATGACGTCGCTTCGTTAACGAAATTCGCAGAGACAAAAATGAGCAAAATAGATATCTGGATCAACAACGCCGGCGCGAACGGGTACGTGTACGATAACCTGAGCGAAAGCGACCCAGCCGTATTAAAAGAGATTGTCCTGACGAACTCGTTCGGAACGCTTTTGTGTTGCCGCAGCGCGATACGAACAATGCAAAACCAAAAATCCGGAGGGCACGTGTTCAACCTGTTAGGCGCTGGATCCGATGGCGGGGTTACGAAGAAATACGCCGCGTACGGGCACACCAAAGCCGGTATGACACAGCTCACGAAAACGCTGGCGGAGGAGGTGAAAGAATCGAACGTGGGGGTCCACGCGCTGTCCCCGGGGATGGTGTTTACGGAGCTGATTTCGTCTGGAAGGTTCGCGTTTGGCTCGCAGGGGCGATTTTTTGTCAACACCCTAGCGGAGCCTCCCGAGGTCCCAGCAGAAAACTTGGTGGAGAAGGTGCGCGTGTTCGTGGGTGAAGAGATGGGGTTGAGTGGTGCACCTGAGAGTAACTCATCAGACTTGGTGTCGAAATTCTTAAAAAAGGAATCTCAGACGTTCGAAGTGCTGACGCCGCAAGTCGCGCTTTCCAAAATTCTCAGGCGGTTTATTTTGGGCGAAGGGAAGGACCGGTACTACCCCGAGAAGGACGAATAAGAGATTTATTTCCAATATAAGTAATTATATAACACCAGTAATAACACACACGTCTCTTTATTACCTCCTCTCAAACCCTATTTACTGCGTTTTTTGAATCGGCAGGAACAGTTTGAACTCCGGAGGGAGTTCCTCTTCGGTGTACAGCCGGTCGGAGAAGTAGATGCGGCGGATGCGGCAGTTGGCGTGGATCTGTACGCGAAGGGTTTCCACGTAGTTCGTGCCGTAGGCTCTTCGGGTGAAGTCTGACAAGTTGAACTGAATCTGGTTCCACCCCTCGTCCAGGCGCATGGGCATGGTGCAGATGAACGGCTTTACACGCGTGGTGCTTTGGTAGTTCGAGGCTCTGAATCTGCGGCGCACGTTTTTGTCGTCGAGCACCTGCACTTCAAACGAAAAGTACTTCTTCAAGTTTTTGATGATCATCACCAGGAACGGGAGTTTGATGCCTAGGGTTTGTTTCGGATCAGACGGGCACGAGATGTAAATCGTGCTCACGTTGGTGCCCATGATTTCAAGCACCGAACTCTGGATGTCGCTATCCGTGATGCGCTTGATGTGCCCGTTTCGGCATTGCTTGTCCCAAATCTGAAGAGGTTGACTTCCGATGCTGTATAGGATGGACAGGAAGCCGCTCTGTGGTTGGAATAGAAGAAGATAGGATAGAACAGCGTCAGTGATCGTTCGGAAGCGTTTTGACCTTATAGTGAAACGGCGGAAGCGGCATGAAGCTCATGAAACTACGGAACTATTGAAGCGGCAAGATTGGGGTAATAAAAAATCAATAGCGAATGAATGACGCACCTGGAACGTGTTTTCTGAAGACAGACGCGTGGGTTGGTGGGAGTGGGTTGGGTTGGGTTGGGAGGAAAGGTCAGCACTGTGTATGAGGAGACCACTGTGGGTGCGCGGTATCTGTGTTTTTCTCAGAAAAGGGTTTGCGGGAAGCTTCGCGCGGTCTCTGATCGCGCGGGGGACTTACTGAACATCCCGCCTGATTAGCCCCAAACAGAGGTCCGTTAAGATTTCCCCTCACAACACACGGAACCTGTGCCTGTGCCTGTGTCGACGTGTACGCCCCGTGGATCGAGAAGCACGATTCGCGGGATCACGACGAGAGAACACGCGTGCTTCGCCGCACCCTGCGCGCGTCGAATGTGGTCGCGAGGGGGATGACCAGAGCGGGTCGAGAAAAATCCGCTTTGGTTTGTTGCCAAAAGCGGAGCGGACAGACAAGTCCCCCTTCATTTTGTTACATCGTTAAAGTTCACTATCGTGGGTCCAAATTACGTATACGATGAAACGAATGGATTTATGATGAAATGACTATCAAACGGGTAATCACTATTAGGTATTAAGACTTTAAGTCAAGGTTAAATCTTGGAGATCTCCACGATAAAGTTGCTTTGGATAAAGATGCCGATCCCCTCGACGCGCGTCACTCCACCTATCCAAACAGATACGGAAGTAACCATGACTTCCTTCGTGTTAAACGTGTCGGGCTGCGTGACTCCAAGAGCGTGCGTTCAGCCTACCGCCGCGGCGCGCACGCAAAGATCCACCTCGGTGAACTGCGTGCGAAGCCAATCAGGTTCTTTAGCATCCAGCCGCCAGATGTCGACTCTCGTCGCGATGAAGCGCACGGTGAAGCAAAGTGCGATGAAACGCTCCACTCTCTCAATCACCGCGGGTCCGCAGCCCGACACGGAAGAGGAAGGCTCCGCGCTTGACTTCCCCGAGGAGTACGTCCGAGCGGTGCCCAGCCGCAGACCTGATATCTTCCCTGATTTGAAGGAACCGAAAACTCCGATGCCCAAACCGATGCCGGGTGACCCGGAAGTTCCCGACGAAGAGGAAGAGGAAGAGGAGCGCAAAAAGAACCCCGGGGAACCCGGCACGAACCCTGACGAAGACGAAGACGAAGAGAACCCGAAACCCAAGAAGGATGACGAGGAAGAGGACTAAGGGGGTTGGGAGAAGAGCCTTTGCGAAGAGACGGGACCGAATAATAATACTTTTCACACTTTTTACACGTGATCTCAACTCCCGCACAACGCCGCTTCGTCCCCCCCCAGTGACCGGTTCACTGTCGCCCGCGCGTTCATGTTCTCTAAAACTAGCCTGGCGACTGGGACGTACTTCGGTGACTGTTTCGTCGGTGAGGGCACTACGCTTGGCATTTTGATGTTTTCCTTGAGCAGCGCCGGGCAATACAATTCCAGCTTTGTGAGTTTTTGGCATTGAGAAAGAACCAACTCGGCAACGGTATCGCTCCAAATCATCAACGTCTTGAGTTTTTCGCACCCGTCGAGGTTTATTGATGTAGCCTTTTTGCACTGCACCAGAGCTTTCTCAAGGTTAGAGCACTTAGACAAGTCCAGTGACTCCAAACTCTCACTTTGCAGAAGCACGAACTTTAGACTTGCGCATCGCGACAAATCTACGGTTTTCAGCTTCGGGCAACTCTGAATCGGCGACACCACGAACCGCGTGAGTTTGTTCGACCCTCGGAACTCAATTTTCTGTAAATTAGAGGGGCTCAGCTTTATCAATTCCTCAGGGAACGCGTCGCGTAACGAAGTGGTGTGCGTGACCGAGATCTTTTGGGGTAGGGGTGGATGACGGAGAGAGAATGAATTAGTTTCAGAATTAGTTTTTAGTGTGGTCTTCCTGATTTGGAAGCAAGAAAGAAATGGGAAATCCTCCGTACCTCGTTCGCGTTCATGAGAATGCGTTCCCTTAACGCGCCCCACGTTGGCCAGTCCGCCGCGTTGGGTAACGCGTCCACGGGCCGGTCCCACACCCCGCTTTCCACCGCCTAAGAGAGAGAGAGGAAGGAGTCGGGTTAGGCAAATTCTTGGAAGTATAGGTGGCCACAAAAACCAAGCGCGAACAAAGAGCCACCGTGCTTACCCGTTCCCATCCCGGGTCGTGTCTCGGCTCTACCGCGGTTTTCGCGGCTTTAGCCGGGGCTTTATCTTTCGCCATCACCGACCCGCACGCGCCCGTCCGCGCGCTGAGGTTGTGTGGAAGTCAACCAGCCTGGAAGCAGCAACAGTGAAACTGGCATTTTCTCAACGTTCTGGGATTTTCGCCGCCACAGTGATGAGAAAACACCTTCCCTCGGCGGCGGCTCCCAGATCGTTGCGCACCGCTCCGCTTCGACCGGCCTCCAACCGTCGGACAGAAGCACAATGTACGGGGGTGACGTGTATAACCAGAACGCGAGCGCCGCGGGTGTGACGTACAACTGCGGAGGTGCGATCCCGACCCCTTCTCTGGGGTTGTCCGCGGACAATGTCCACACACGTCTTGCGAATTTCCACTCACCACCTCATCTCTTCCCCTTCCTTCCCTAAACAGATTGCGGTTCGGAAGTCGTGCTTCGCCCCGGGGATATCGTCATTTGCCGCGAATGCGGATACCGCATCTTGTACAAGAAACGCACGAAACAGAGTACGTCACAGAGGAAACCCCGATTGAAGACATGAATCTTTGGTTTTTCCAGCCCGATGTATCGCTCCAAATGTATCCCTCGCGATGCGCCCGCAAAAACACAACAAGCTCTGACACTTTTTCTTTATCATCTTTCTTTCCAGTCGTTCAATTCGAAGCACGGTAGAGTGGCAAACGGAGAACGTAAACGAAACACTTTCATGCGGTTGAGTGAATAGCTATGTGACTTGTACTACGAATGAAACGAGAATTTGTTTTCTAAACTTCGCTGATTTACATCGAATTGATCTACGGTCCTTGGGGCACTCTCTTCGTTCCCTTTCTTCTTTTCTTCTAGCTCGCTAAACGCATTCGCGCGTACATAAATTCACGCACACCCTTCCGTACACCCTTAAATCGCCCCCCCCTCGTCTTTCCATTTGTGCGCGCAGGACACGCACTGGAAGAACAGCGACATCCCTTCCGAGGTTGTGAGTGAGAAAAACACGGCTTCGTTGTGTTCGCAATTCGGACACCGCACGTCCGCGGATCGGGGCAACGTGGGATCAGTACGCACGTCCTGAATGACAGTCGTGGTTTCAGCCGCGGTGTGATGGATGTTGTGCCTGTACACGCAGTGATCATCCGCGTCGACTTCGTACTTGCAGTTCTTGCACACGTACACAAGCTTTTTACGTTCGCGATCTTCCCGTGGGTACAAAAGATCGTTCGACGTGGGGCAGAACCTGAGCTTGACCGCGCCCGGCCGTCCAGGGGTTTCACCCACCAAGGCGTGATCGCCCGTCACGAGCGCACTAGCCATGGTCCCGTGAGATGAAAGTCGGGCTGCACCACCGCGGGTGTCGTCCTCCTATGAAGAGGGGGCGAGCATTCGTCAGAGGAAATAGTTTGCCGCGCTCTCAAAACGAGAGGCGCCGCAAATCACTCGCCAACCAAGAAAACCTCACTTGAAGGGCTTTGGTACTCACCTCGGGTGCACTTTACAGGGACCGCAGGCGGGGTTCGAGACGAGTGACGTCAAACAATGGCCCGTGTGTGTGTCCATGCTCCTCCTGACGCTGTATCTGGGCTGCAAAGCGGTTCTCGTCGGCGCGAGCGCGTGGGGTTTCTCGCAAGGAAGCGATGGGCAGGACGAAAACAAACCCAGGTCACATCGTGTTCACTCTCTCAAATCCGAGATATCGGCGACCGGATCCGGGGCGGAGACACGAGTGCTGAGGAGGTAACAAAGGAATATTTAGATACGTTGAACAGGTCAAACGTTACGTTGGGAAGCTTCATCAGTGTCAGTGGAGAAGAGGCGGTGGCGAACGCGCAAGCAGTGGACAAGCAGCTGAGGGATGGAAAAACGTTAGGCCCACTGGCGGGTATTCCGCTGGGGATAAAAGACAACATCTGCGTTTGTTCCGGGTACACGACTGCAGGCTCAAATTTATTAGACAAGCACACCTCCCCGTACGACGCGCAGGTCGTGAAAGCCCTGAAACAAGCAGGCGCCACGTTGATCGGCAAAACGAACATGGACGAGTTCGGAATGGGAAGCACCACCGAGTCCAGTGCGTACTGCATCACTAAAAATCCGTGGGATTTGAGCAGGGTGCCGGGCGGGTCGTCAGGTGGCTCAGCGGCGGCAGTCGCGGCAGCGCAATGCGTCGCGACTCTTGGCAGTGATACTGGAGGGTCCATTCGACAGCCTGCGAGTTTCTGTGGCGTCGTCGGGCTGAAACCCACTTATGGGTTGGTTTCGAGGCACGGTCTAGTCAGCTACGCGTCGTCGTTCGACTGCATCGGACCGGTTGCGTCTTCAGTGGAGGACGCCGCGATTTTGCTCACCGCGATGTGCGACGGCACCGACGACAGCGTCGACAGCACCAAGCAGCACGTTCCGGTAGTGGATTACACGGAAGGGTTGATAGGTATTGATTCAATGGCCTCACAGCCGTTGAAAGGGAAGAAATTCGCGCTCGTGAAGGAAACGCTAGGTGAAGGCGTGGATAAAGGCATTGTCGTTTGCGTGTTGAAGGCGGCGTCCGAGATGGAAAAACTTGGGGCCACAGTGGACATCGTTTCGTGCCCGACATTCGGACTAGGACTTCCCGCGTATTACATCCTAGCCCTCTCCGAAGCGAGCAGCAATTTAGCCCGGTACGACGCCATCCGGTACGGCGCAACAAACACCACGCGATCCTCCGGCTTCGGCGACGAAGTCAAGCGCCGCATTTTGATGGGAAGCTACGCGCTTTCCTACGGCCACAGTGACGCGTACTACAAACGCGCGCAGGAAACTCAAAAAATCGTAGAGTCCGATTTGCAGGGAAAGCTCGATGTGTACGACGCTTTGATCACACCCGCCGCCCCGACCCCCGCGTACGAAGTGAACGGCAAGGTGAACGACCCGCTCGCGATGTTCGCGGGCGATCAAATGACGGTCAACGTCAACTTAGCCGGGTTGCCCGCCATCGTGGTCAGGGGCGGGTTCGTGACTGAAAACGACACAAAACTGCCAGTCGGGATACAGATGATCGGCAAGCCGTTTGGGGAGGCTGAGCTGTTAGCAAACGCGCACACATTTGAACTCGCGACCTTCGACACCGTCAACGAAGGGTGGAGCTTTTGCGACGTCTAGTTTTTTTAATGAATAGATTTAATGATTCATCATCATCGCTTGTGCTTCTTTTCTTTTCAGGAGAGGTATTTTCATGCAGGTATTACGATGTTCATCAGAAGTACTCTCCGTGACTGGGACAAAAAGGTTATTTGATCACAACGCATCACTTGCTCGGCGCGCGCTGATTTCGCGTCGCGCGTCGCTTTCAGATCTCTTCGCAATCTTTTTCTCCTGCCCTAATTTGTATTTTTACCATTTGATTATTGTTCCCGGTAGCGCTCGCCGTCTTAGAAGATTTGCCCCTGCCCGTACCCCGCGCTATTTCCCCCCAGGTTCCCGGGCGCCCCAGGGTCCTGCGCCCCGCCTGTTTCCTTTTTCGGGGTCGCGTCCCCGCCACCCTTGGCGTTCGTAGCCTTCTCGCCCTCCGTCTCTCTGTATTTGTGAAGATACACCTTCAGCGGTTCGACGTACTCCTCGAATCCTAACGTGCTCATGGCCCACAGCAAGTCGTCGCCGTTGATGGTTTTGCGTTTTTCGCGCTGACACTTGTCACTGGCTTCGGATGTGATGAACGAAATGAACTCAGATACGCACTCTTGAACCGTTTCCTTCGCATCCTTGGCAATCTTCGCATTCGCGGGGAGCGCTTTCTTCATGATGCGCGAGATGTTGGCAATTGGAAGAAACCGGTCTTGTTCGCGGACGTTGCCTCCTTTCTCATCGTCGTCGTCGTCGATATCAGGCGCGGCATCCTCCACGGGGTCGCTGTTATCTCCCGCCATGGTTAGTGGTGGCTCTCTAGGTTACGCCCACTGGTTGCGCCCCTCGTGAGTGAAGTCGAATTGAGGTTTTGTTGTTGCATGTGCCAGGGCGAATCTTGAGTTATCCGATTCACACGCAAAAAATGGACACGTATCGAGAACACACGACGCAGATTGGCAAAAAAACACTTGGTTCACAGTTGATAAATCCCCAATTATCGCGGCGGCTCAAAATTTAGGCCACTCTATACATGATGACTGGTAAACAGTCAGAATGCACTTCATTTGAGATACGCGAAAGTCCTGGGTTCGAGCCCCAGCAGGGGCATCGCTGGGTGTGTACGCACCCAGTTTCCTCTTAGCTTCGTGAGAATTCACGATCACCCGCTCCCGGCGATGTCACATATCGCCGCAAGACTTGACAGGGATCTCGAACGGGATCGTTGTGCCCCTGTAGCTCAGTTGGTTAGAACGTCGTGCTTATACATGCCTGTTTTTTGTTGGACAAGGTTCCTATACCCCTCACTGCTTTACGTTGAGAGCATTAACGTTACGCTCAGAAACTTTTTGACGCTCTCAATACTCCTTTTCGAGGTACCTACGTTCTCCGTACCCAAACAATCCTTTTCTACTGGACTCTATTCGCAACTAGCGTACTACGACCCTCTAAACCCTATACATCTCTATGCTTTCCGCGCGGATACGAACCTCCCCACGCCTGTGTAATCGTTTAAAATCTCAACGTCCACGAACACCGAGTCGTTCAATCGTTTCGCGACTTCCACCGCCTGATCCCCTCCATTTGTTTCCAACACCAGGAACCCTCCTTTTATTAAATGCGTTGCAGCACCTTGGATGATGGGAAGTAATGAATCGAGGCCAGGCCCATTGCCGCCGTCCAACGCAAGGTGCGGTTCGTGTAAACCAACCTCGGGCTGAAGACCTTTCATATCGTCGTTCGGTATGTACGGGGGGTTGGACACGACGCCGCCGAGCGTTCCGGTTGGTTGTGGGCACGATGAAGAACCTGAAGCGTCAGTTTCCTCTATCCCTACTACACTTCCAATCAGGGGTTCGAACCAGCTCCCTTCGTGTACGGTGACATCCACTTTGTTCCGCGAAACGTTGTGCCGTGCGACCGCCGCGGCGTCGGGAGATAAGTCAACCGCGTGCACGCGAGTGTTGCTACTCGGAGTATCACTACTACTCGTGTTACCACTCCTACTCGTATCACTCCCATCACTAGTATTACTCCCATCACTACTTGTCCCTTTTTCCAGCTCTTTCGCCACCGCTATGGCGAGCGCGCCTGAGCCAGTCCCAAGATCTACCCAGGGGTGTTTCGCTAGCTGTGGCGTTTCGCGTAGCGCTTTCTGCACGAAGTCGACCATCAGCTCCGTCTCCGGCCGCGGAATCAAAACCGCCGGCGTGACGACTAATGTTAAGTCCCTCCATTCAGACGTTGCCGTGAGGTACTGTAACGGGACCCGGTCGTCAAGGCGCCGTGTCCACAGCTCGCGTAATCCAGTCAAGCTTTCATGTAGCAGTAGTGGTTTATCGCCCGTCGCCGCCGCGTCATTCATCTGTTCATTCATTTTCGTTTCTTCCGATGCCACGGTGTCCTCTACGATCCAGTCGATCTCCGTGAACAAGCTGTTCAGTGTTGGGAGGTCGCTTTCTTTGGATAGCTGGACGCTCGTGCGTTTCGCCCGTTCCCGGGCCCAAACCCTCCACTCGTCCACCAGCTCCTTGGATGAGGTGAAGCTCGCGTTTCGCTCTTTCAAAGGCGTGGGAAAACTCATATCAGAAGGCACGGTAGCTTTGCCCACGCCTGCGGTACACGCCAAACGGCAAGGCGTGTACGGCACGTACTTCGTGCGCCATATCGAGCGGTGCAAACGCTCGAACCGCGAACGAATTCGCATGGGGGGCAGGGGAAACAGGAGCGCCATCCCGAATGGAGCGGCAGACTAAACACTTGAGATTTGCAACTTTTTTGTGCGAGTTGGGATTTCAAAGGGGCTTGAAATGTACCACCTATTTGATCGCAAAATAAGTCGCTGACATGTTTTGCGATCAAACCGGTCAAATCCCGCCGCCGCCTTGTCGGCGGCTCACTCTTTTTCTCCTCAACTTTCGCCAGCGCAGCCGTCACGGTTCGCGAAGGGCGTAGTCTTCACCGCGTTCCAAAATGCGTCTGGAGAAGTGCTGGTTCTGCTCCAGCACGGTTTACCCCGGCCACGGGATATGCTTCGTGCGTAACGACTCGAAGATCTTCCGTTTCTGCCGAAGCAAGTGCCACAAGAACTTCAAGATGAAGCGCAATCCACGGAAGGTGAAGTGGACCAAGGCGTACAGGGTGTTGCACGGCAAGGATGCGGCGACCGATTCCGTGTTCCAGTTCGAACGTAAACGCAACCGCCCGGAGCGGTACGACAGGAACGTCACGCAAAGCACGTTGCGGGCGATGAAGAAGGTGGAGGAGGTACGCGTGCGAAGAGCGGAGCGATTTTACGACAACAGGATGAAAGGCAAGGAATCGGAAGACAGGAAAGCGAACAAACGCGAGCTGGAACAGCAAATTCACCTCGTACGCGCGCCCGGTGCGACCGCGAAGGCAACCGGGGAACCAGCTGCGAAAAAGCAAAAGGTCAAGGTCAAGGTGTCGTCGAAGAAAACGGAGGAGTACGATTAATCCAGGGGGAGAGAGTGAGCGTGCGCGCACCATTGTTGTTTGTGATTATAAAAATTTACTGTCGAAAAACATAACACGATCGCCGCCTTTTCCTTTTTCATTGCTTGGTGGTGCGCCGCGACCGGGCACGATGACCTCAAATGCGCCGTCTGTTCCGATGTGCATCCTGGAGCGTACTCCCGGTGGCGCGACGATGCACGTGCACAGTAGTGACAAGATACTCAGCGACCACGAGCTGGGCAAACTGAAAACGTCGTCCACGCTGTTTTCCAAAGACGGCCGGCTTTTGGCGTGCATCGGCGCCGAGGACGTGACAGTCTACGACACCAAGAGCAACACCATCCTGCGTACGCTTCCCACCCCCGGCTCGATCGCCATGCACTTCTCCCCGTCAAGCACATTCATCACTGTGTACCAGAAAGCCAACGCGTCCGGCGCGGGGGATGAGAAGAACTTGAGTGTTTGGGCTGTGGCGAGTGGCGAAAAGGTGTACGCGTGTTTCCAAAAGAGCTTCAACAGCGCGTCGTGGCCGTACTTACAGTTCTCCAAGGACGACAGCATCGCGTGCCGAGCCGTGTCCAACGAGGTACACTTCTTCCGAACGGACAAGTTTGAGGAACAAGCCACACGTTTGAAGGTGCCTCAGATCGCGCTCGGGAAACTCTCCCCGGGAGCGTCGCCATCCGTCGCGACGTTCGTCCCCGAAAAGAAAGGCATCCCGGGAGCGGTGGCTATTTACTCTCCGCCTCCGGCAGGCTCACAGGGCGTCGTGGAGCTCACCCCCACCGCCCGGAAGAGCTTCTTCAGGGTCAACGAAGTGGACTTCATGTGGGCGCCGAACGGGAGCGCAGTTTTAGTGCTTGGGAGCTGCGACGTGGACGTGACGAACCAGAGTTACTACGGGGAGACGTCGTTATCCTTCATGCGAGCCGACGGGCAACTCGATTGCAAAGTCCCGCTGGACAAGGAAGGCCCCGTGCACGAAGCCGCGTGGTCCCCCACCTCAGAGGAGTTCATCGTGGTGTACGGGTTCATGCCCGCGAAGGCGACCATTTTCAACGCAAGTAAATGCGAGCCGAAATATCAGCTAGGCGCGGGGCCGCACAACACGGTGCGGTGGAACCCGTTTGGGCGGTTCGTTTTATTAGCGGGGTTCGGGAACCTTCCCGGGGACATGAAATTTTTTGATCGCAAGGCGGACGGGAAGTATAAGTTAGTTGGGGCGACGAGAGCGGCGTGTAGTGTCACGGCGGAGTGGAGCCCGGATGGCCGTAGATTATTAACAGCGACCGTCGCCCCTCGATTGAACGTTGACAACGGGTTCAAGATTTGGCGGTACAACGGGGATTTACTTCACCACGAGGAGCGGGAGAAGTTATACGAAGCGAGCTGGTGTCCTGCGCCTGAAGGGGTGCACGAGGACCGGCCTATTTCATCTGGCAGCATACGCAAGGAGGCTGACCAAACGACTCTGCCTGATGGCAAGGCGGCTCCGAAAAAAGCAGCTCCGTACCGCCCGCCGCATGCCACATCCGGGAGCGGGAATTTCTCGCTAGCAATCGCGAAGGAAGAAGACGCGAAGACCGGCAAGTACAAAGCGCCGGGGTCTGGTAGGTCGAGTGGAAATTCGGGGGCGAAAGCCCCGTCAGGGCCGCCTGGCGCTACTTTCGTTGAGTCTGGGGGGATGTCCGCGTCGGCGAAGAAGAACGCGAAGAAGAGAGCCGCGGCGAAAGCAAAGAAAGACGCAGAGGCAGCAGCGGCAGGGAAGTGATAGGTATTTTTTGAAACTGAAAACTATTTTAAAAGCAAACTTGCAACCTGCTCAACCGTCTTTGCCGATGAAACGTCTGGTTTGATCGGCTTTTTTCTATGTGAATTTTGCCAAAACCTCTTCGAAAAATGGACAAAATCTCGCGGCATCCCTTCGCGCTCACCCTCTATCGCCGCGCCTGACACGCAAGTCGACAGCCATCATGGTGCGCATTTCTGTGCTCAATGACACTCTCAAGGTACGTGTTTAGTTGTTGTGGTGTATAAGTGTTCGCGGGCGGTTGGCCTGCCCGATGTCCGGTTTCTTTCCGCGCGTTGTTTTTAGGGTTTGCCCTCGATGGCCATCGTCTCACCTCCCATCCCTTCCTCCCACAGGCCATGTACAACGCGGAGAAGCGTGGCAAGCGCCAGGTCCTCG
>TARA_B110000977_G_scaffold63536_2_pt1 | contig 67392 bp, 49 predicted proteins | sample TARA_B110000977 | Tara Oceans TARA_B110000977 (sample SAMEA4397798) | marine metagenome | biome: Polar Biome; feature: [SRF] surface water layer (ENVO:00010504); material: water (ENVO:00002006), including particulate matter (ENVO:01000060) such as... | depth 5 m | reverse complement strand
TGAGTACTTTGACGATCCTGCAGATCTCGCACGGCTCCCAGCGGTGACCTGTGCGATGTGCGCCGCAGTGGCGGCGACTGGGCTTCGATTAGAGAAGCTTAGTGAGAACGGCGCCACACAGCTCGGATGATTAAGCGTGTTGCAGCGCCGGCATCGGCAAGGTCGTCTGCGGCATCAAGAACACCTTTGTAGGGCAGCGGGGTTTAGCGGACAGCTCGAAGAGTTAAAGGTGTTGCGCGCAAACGGCTGCCCAAGGAACAAGGAAACGTGCGGGCAGGCGGCGTACCGCGGGTACCTATATATTCTGCAGTGAGCGCGCGCGAATGGCGGTCCGTGGGACGAATACACGTGTTCTATGGCAGCGGCGTTCGGGCGCCTCGAGGTGCTGCAGTAGGCACGCGCAAATGGCTGTCCGTGGAAAGCACCAACATGCTACTGGGCGGCGTTAGGCGGTTGCCTCGAGGTGCTGCAGTGTGCGCGTGCGAACGGGTGTCCGCGGGACAGTCGGATGCGGACCAGGGCGGAGGACAATGGACATGGTGCTATCGTAGAATGGGCAAAAGCGAACAGCGCACCGCAGCCCGGAGGGTAAGCGTGCGGGTGGTGAACATCAAATACGAGAAGAGAACAGAGAACAAGTAAGCTACAATAAAAAATAAAAACACGTCACCGCGACGTCCAGAGACACGCTACCGGCACATCCCCCTCCCCCCTGACTACTCGTTTTCTGCACAAAGGACACGAGGTTTCTCCCTGGGTTACCCAGGGAATCAAGCATGACTTCGCGTGAAACACGTGGCCGCATGGAAGAGGGAGGCACCACTCGGTTTGTTTTTTGTTTCCAGAGGAATTTTCTGCAGAACTTCCCGAAAATTCACCCTCCACGATTTCAACCGGGCAGCGGCAAATAGCGCACACAACCTCCGGGTTCCCTGCCTCGTTCCAAGTCGTGCCTTCGCTGCCCACTGTTTGCCCCACCAACATCGCTGTGTTCTTGTCTATCCTGGGTAGGAAGGCTTCCGCGTCGTCAACCGCGGACTGGTTCGCTGACGCGATACACACGGCATCAACACCAACGACCTCGGCGCTTTGCTCTTCTCTAAAACTAGTTGGTGCTAATACGTTGTGCAGCCCAAGTGTGAGCCGCGCTTCGATTTCACGTGCGACTTTTTCGCGAGAAGAAGGAGGTTCTTCCTGTGTTACGTACGAGCTTTCAGACCGAATAGATTCTCCTTGTTTCCAGACAGAAACAGATCCATCCGCAATCCCCACGAACAAAAAGTTCCCCCCGTCCTTGATCGAAAACGAAACCGTCTCTGTCGCCGCCTTCGCTCCGACTAACGACGCCAAGCACGTCCCGCGTTGCAAGTCCCAAAGACGCACGGTTCTGTCTTCCGACGTACTGGCGATAATTTCGCACTCCAAATTTAAAAACAAACAGCCGCGCACAGCACCGACAACGTGCGCTTTACACCCCGTGGCTTTGGTAAGTTGAATTTGTTCACTCGCGTTAAAATTTTCATGATTACCTCCACCCGCGCAACCCCAAACCCCGAACGACCCGGTGTCGCCACCCGCACAGACGCGGAAAGGATTGGTAAGGAATGTTATATCGGCATTCAGTCTTCTTGCGATTTTTTCTCTTACATGCCTGTCTTTCGAAGCCCCCGGACAAATCGCCAAATCAGTGACAGCCCCAAAGTGTCCCTTTAACATCAGCTCGCAGGTGGGTGAATCGTCGCATTGATTGGAATCAAAATTTTTACTCGAATCATCACCGCTCAAACTTCCGCGCCAGCTCCACACGCGTACGGTTCCGTCCTCGCCCCCGGTCGCAGCTAGGGGTGATTGGGAGATATCTGCCACGGCGACGCAGCGCACGGAGCCGAATTCAGTGTCCAAGGAGACAAGGGGTGTATTTCCTTTGGATTCTTTATTCATGTCACTCGCGTCGTTCGCACTAAAAAGCGAACAGTCCCAGACTTTCACCGACCCGTCGCCGGCGCCCGTCACTACCTTCGTTCCGTCGGGGGTGAACGTCAAACACAAAACGCTGTCCCCGTGGCTGCCCAGTGGTGCATCTGTTTGTGAAATAGTATCCGACGTATTGTCACGACTGCTACGCCATAGCCTTGCAGTTCGGTCGTACGATCCCGTGGCGATCGTTGAGCTGTTGGGCGTTGACAAAGAATCACTCGTCATCGCCACAGCGCGAACCCCCGCCGTGTGGCCTTTAATGGTTTGGACGCACGTTGCGGCGTACGGTAACGGGTACCCGACTGAAGTTATCCGCGTTGACTCTGTGGGTTTCGCATCAGCACCTAGCTCTTCACGCCGCACGACGCGCCACACGCGCGTCGTGCCGTCCATTCCCGCGGTGGCAAACACGGGGTCTTCCTCGAAACCCGAACGCGATCGCGCGCTTTCCAGAAGCGACACCGAATTAGAGCAGGGCCAGGAACCCGATGCGACGCTCTTGACCGACCCGGCGTGCGCGTCCATCGACGCCGCGAGGTGACACCGCGACCATCGCGTGGGCATGCCGCGCGAGGGAGGCGCATGCAGAGCGCGCGCGTGGAGTGCCGGTGGACTCCGCGTTGGTTCGAAAAATACGCCCGGCGGACAAGGTGAGTAGGCACTCCCTGGGACCTCGAAGTAGGCGTAACGCATTTTTATCGGAAGCAACGACACAGAACGAAGCGTACACGACACGTATCGTCATGTCCTGCGACGCGGTCAATGGTGTGGAAACCCGCTCGCGCAAGAGAAAGCGCCAAAAGCCCAAAAGCGAGAGCGCAATGCTAACCCGGGAGAGGCCATCCCAAGCCTTCCCAACAACCTGGTCGTGAGCGCGATGCCAACCCGGGTGAGGCCATCCCAGGCCTTCCCAACCATCTCGTCGTCGAGCACATTATCAGATCTGAGTACTTTGACGATCCTGCAGATCTCGCACGGCTCCCAGCGGTGAGCTATGCGATGCTTGACGCGGTGGCGGCGACTGGGCTTCGATTAGAGGAGCTTAGTGAGTGGGGTGCCGCGATGCTCGGATGATTAAGCGCGTTGCAGCGCCTGCACCGGCGAGGTCGCCTGTTGCGTAAAGAATACCTTTGTCAGGCAGCGGCGAGGAGCTGACAGCTCGAAAAGTTGGAGTTTTTGCGAGCCGGCAGCTGCCCGTGGGACACGTATACGTGCGCGGGGGCAGCGCAGGCCGGACACCCTGACATGCTACAGTGGTTGCGCGCGATCGGCTGCCCGTGGGACGAGTGGACATGCGAGTTTGCAGCGATGGGGGGGTGCCTTGAGACGTTGCAGTGGGCGCGCGCAAACGGCTGCCCGTGGGACGAGAAAACGTGAAGGGAGGCGGCACAGGATGGGTACCTCGAGATACTGAAGTGGGCACGCGCGAACGGCTGCCTGTGGAGCGCCTTGCCGTGCTATTGGGCAGCACAGAACGAGCACCTCGATGTGGTGAAGTGGTTACAAGAGAAAAACTTCCCATGGGACGTGAATGGCCAACCTATTGGCGGAACAGCACCATGAGAAGTATGCCTGACTGAAAACGAACTTTGCGACGAGAATAGAATAGTGATTTGATTCCACGATTACTTTTGCTATCTCAACCTCCCCCCCACAAAACGCACGTCGGCAAAAAGTACGTATCACCCCACCAGTACCTCCGCTTCACGCCTTCCCATATGTCACTGCTGTTCGTGTCAATGAGAACGACTTCGAACTCGGTTTCAAACCCCAACTGCGCGAGCTCCTTCCCCGCGAGGCGGCAATAAACGGTGTGAAAAAATATATTATCTGGCGCCAAGCCGTTGAAGTAAGAATACACCCCCCCTGGCTTCATGATCTTTGGGAGCATTCCGTGAAACTCACGCATGTCGTCCCACTCCTCGCCGTACGTGTCGAAGAACACGCCGTCGAACAGGCGAAGGGGTTTGTTATTTTTGTTCCTCTCGTTGGCCTTTTCAATTTTTTCGTTTTCGTCGATAATGGTTCGCAGCACGTCTTGCCACCGCCCAAACTCGACTTTGATGTTCTTCTTTGGATTGGAGGTCCATCCCGTTCTTGTCAAGTGATTGAAAACATCAGGGTGCGCTTCGATTATGGTGTGCGAGTTGGTTGTATTTTCGTCCCGAATGTACCCATCAATAATGCCCATCCCGAACCCCACGTTGAGGACGTCGCCGTTCGTTTTGCAAATAATTTCAGCGTGCAGCTTCATCAGTGGCGCTTCCCAGCTCATCATCACCGCGTCGTTGTTCTCATCTAATAGCTTGTCATCCCCGGAGTACCGAACGGGCTCGTTTAAGTACGTTGAATCTGGTGTTCGTTCCTGCCTGCCCACCACTCCTAACACCAGCTCCGCCTGAACGGCGTGATCGATAAGCGCGTTCGCTAACTCACCGTGCCCGCTGGCGCTCGCCCACTCCCCGGCGCAGTGATTTGAGTTGTCCAGCTCGTTCCACGGTGCGCCCGCTTGTAGTAACGACCGGACAACCTCGGTGTGGCCGCCCTCGCAGGCTAGCATTAAGGGGGTCACGCCCTTGCGGTCCTGATTTCAGAAAAGAAAGGGAAGTGGGTCAGATGGAAGATCACGAGGCACGATGGATGGGTCTGGATTGGATGCCGACCGCCGACTGCAGTCGGCGGCGTGATGTGCATTGCATTCCCCGGTCCTCTACCGGTCGTTCATACGTACCTGGAACCCCGGGTCCGCGCCTTGGCGCAACAGCGCTACCACCGCGTCCACGTCGCCAGCCGCCGCAGCGCGGGACAGCCGGCGAGACGCCATGGGGTGAGCGCTTGTGAGGATCCCCAGGTGCGAAGCCGCAAAAAAAGCAATCGGGTGAAAAAGCGTCTCGAGCAGCGAGGCTCGAGCACCAGCAGCAACCCCTCGAAGCACCCGCTGGATGTCCTTCAAACTTCCGTCCAAGAAGCCTTTCCCGTAGGCGTTACCAGTGCAAACAGTGTGGAAAAAGCGCCTTTAAGCGCGCGAGCCGATTTCCTGTCGAAACTCGTTCCCTCGTTTTTGATTTCAGTGGCGGAGGCGGCTCCTCGTAAAAGCGCCTCGTGTTGAACCCGGCCATCGGGCCAGCGTCCCCACACTCGCGCGCTCGCCTCGGGGTCGAGCAGGGTATACACCCTCTTAGGAGTCTTGTGGGTGAGCGTAGAGACTCACGTGGGATCGCACGGGTTTCTTTCGAGTGCAGGTTCACGCTCGGACGGCCTGGACACACGAAGCGCGTCGGCTTGGTGTAGACGTCGACGATGGATTACGAGGCGTACCAGCCCGACTCTGTGTCCCGGGTCAAGTCCGGCTACGCGTACCGCATTTTGGGCCACGATGCCGCAACATACTACCAGTACGCAATCTACGTAAGTTATCGAGTAACACGTTCATCGCCCGCCGAAGACCCGAACGCCGCCCACACGACGCGTGGGACCCAAGATAAAAACAAAGCCGCCCGAACGGTTGAGTGACGTTGGTGCCATCGGTGCGACGGGTCGTGCGTGGCCCTCTGTGTCACGACTCAAACCACATCATAGGCCCTTCGGTCACGACGATCAACACATTTGAATCGCGATCGATCCAGGAAGAGCCATAGGGGCGGTTCAAGCTGCCAGCAGACCACCGGCACGCGCCGCCCGGCTTCGTCATCCAGCCTGCTTCAACGACGTCGCACTGAACCGTCGGCGCTGTTGACTCGATTTTGATTTTTTATGAGTTTGTTTTTTGGGTGCATTAGATGCATGAGACGCATCGAGAGGCATCAACACTCGTAACGCCCCTAGAGGCATCAAGGTACCTCAAGTCACCCATTCACAACTGACCCGTTACATTCCATGACTAATTACCCATAGGTCGCCGAGGGCCTCGCGAAAAACTCGTACAACTCTTTGCGCGGAATCAAGGATTGGCGCACGGATGACGCGAACGGCGAACAAAACGATTTACCCGCATTATCGAAAGGCAAGCTGAAAGACTTCTTTTACATCCGCAACTTGTACGGCAACATCGAGGACGTGTTCAATCGCCCGGTGTACTCCTCACCCGAGGACTGGATCGACGTCGCGATTAGGGAACCCGAATCTGATAGGGGGTTCTTCTCGAAATTGATCACCACGCCTCAAAGCCGGCGGTGTTTGAACTTAGGGTCGTACAACTACCTGGGGTTTGGCGGTTTGAACGCGCACTGCACGCCGCTCGTTGTGAAGTCCGTGCTGGACAACCCCATCACGTCAGGCTCCTGCTCCGCGGAACTGGGGTACTCCTCCAACATCAAGGAAGTGGAGGAGGTCACCGCGAAGTTTGTTGGCAAGGAAAGCGCGGTGGTTGTGGGGATGGGGTTCGCCACGAATTCCACGGTGATTCCCGCGCTGTGCGGCGCTGGGGATTTGATTCTATCAGACGCGCTGAACCACAATAGTATTGTGGAAGGAGCTAGGCTAAGTGGCGCTAAAATAAAAGCATTTAAGCACAACTGCGTGGGTGATTTAGAGCTCTTATTACAACAAGCCGTCGCGGGCAAGGGCGCGCGGTATAACAAAATCCTGGTAATCGTCGAGGGCATTTACTCAATGGAAGGTGAGCTTTGCGAGCTCGCGGATATCGTCAAAGTGTGTAAGTTATATGGCGCGTACGTGTGGCTGGACGAGGCGCACTCCATAGGCGCCGTGGGAGCGACTGGCCGGGGCGTGTGCGAAGAACTAGGAGTGGACCCTCATGACATCGACGTGATGATGGGAACGTTCACGAAGTCGTTTGGCGCCGCGGGGGGGTACGTCGCGGGGGATCTTGAGACTGTTGCGAGGGTGAGGCAGTACAGCGCTGGGTGTACCGATGCGGTTTCCATGCCCCCCGCAGTGTGCACGCAGATTTTAGCCTCGTTACGAGTCATCGCCGGCGAGGACGGCACCGATATCGGGAAGAACAAGCTGACCGCGCTGCGGGACAACGCGTTGTTTTTCCGCACGGGGTTGGAGAATTTAGGCCTGGAAGTTCTGGGGCAACACCCCTCACCGGTAATGCCCGTGATGCTGTACCAGCCGTACAAAATAGGGGATTTTTCACGTTTGGCGTTTAACCGGAAACTCGCGGTGGTGGTGGTGGGTGCGCCCGCTACGCCAGTGACGTACCCGCGAGTGCGGTTCTGCGTCTCCGCGGCGCACAGCCGAGAAGACTTGGCCGACGCGCTCGTGGCGATTGGCGAAATCGCGGATGAGCTTCAAATCAAGTTCAAACTTTATCCCCCCGCGAAGAACGCGCTGTTCGGGGGCACGACTGGATCCTTGTCCGACGTGGAGAAGAAAGAGCACATTGAGCGGGAACGAAGGAGAGGGGAGGCGGAGGCTGCACGGGAATCATCCCTGCAAGCCGCCACTGCGTTGTCGGGTGGGCGGAACACCGCAAAGTTCGCGCCCCTTCACAGTAGGGGCGTTAAACTCGGCGACGACCTCGGAACGCCGGTGTCAAAGTCTTCACAAGGTCCGATCGATTCGTACGGGCTCACGGGGATCACAAGTCAGCCGCGAACATACGACGTACAGCTGTCGTCGCAAGACGTGTTGGGCCTCACGATGGACCCGGTGATGAAGGAAGCGTGCGCGGCGACGGTTGAGAAGCTGGGGCTAGGGAGCTGCTCGCCGCGAGGATTCTATGGAACCTTCCCGCCGCACATGGATGTTGAAAAATCAATCGCTGAATTTCTTGGGGCGCAGGAAGCAGTTTTATACAGCTTCGGCGCGTGCACAGTGTCATCCGTGATCCCCGCGCTGGGGCACAGGTCAGACGTCGCGGTGGTGGACCGCGGCGTGGGGCACGGCGTTTTGGCCGGGCTGCGGTTGGCGAAGATGGACGTCCGCTGGTACAACCACTGTGACGCCGAGGATTGCGCGCGGGTGTTTGCTAATTTGGAGGCGGAGGACGGGGTGACGAGCGCGCGGTTGGCGCGACCAGGTCGACGACGCTGGCTCATCACGGAAGCATGCTTCGCAGGCACAGGTAGGGTTGCCCCCCTGCCCACGTTGCTGGATTTAAAGGACACGCACCACGCGAGACTCATCCTAGACGAATCATCCTCCTTCGGCGCAATGGGCGCGACTGGCCGCGGGTTAACGGAACACTTCAACGTGGACCCCGGTCGGGTTGATGTAATCGCCGCTTCTCTCGAAAACGCAGGCGCGTCGGTTGGCGGGTTCTGCGCAGGTGACACCGGGGTTGTGGCGTACCAGCGATTGATGGGTTCGGGGTACGTGTTTTCCGCGTCGCTGCCGCCGTACCTAGCCACAGCGGCGGCGCACGCGGTGAGACGAATCGCCGCGGACCGACGACTCGTCGCGAAAGCCGCCGCTTCTGGAAAGGCGCTTCGGGACGCGGTGTTATCAGGACGGGTACCTGGATTAACCACGGATGCGGATGAGTGCTCGCCTGTTGTGCCGTTACGGTTAGCTGCTGGTGCCGCGGCGGGCGAGGAGAACGCACTTTTGGCGGACATCGCCAAGAAAGCCAGAGCTAAGGGCGTCGGGGTGTGCGTCGCGCGCATCAACCCGCTCGTGCCGGCGAAACACCGACCGCCGCCCGCGTTGCGAGCGTTTGCTTCCGCATCAAGAGGGCCTGGCGAGCTGAGTAAGGCTCTTGCGACTTTAGCAGAAGCCGCGACAGCGACGCTCCCGGTGCATGCGTTGGGCGTCGGTGTGGATCACGCGCGCAGCATAGGCATTTCCCCCGCCACTACGCAACACGCCACAGGCATCCCCGCGGCGACGCACTCGAGCCCGTCGAAGCGCCCCACAGCTAGGATCGACCTCGACGGGTCCATCAAGGTGAACCGACGCATAGAGCTGTCTCCCGACACAGCGGTAACCAGGTCAACCACCCGGAGTCCTTCAAAAGGCACGCACGCGCGTTCCGCGTCGATGAGCGAAGTCATCGCGCCGAAGACCATGTCGCGGAGTAACTCCTGGGCCACAATTGCCGAGGCGGACGAATCGAACTCGGAAAGAAAGAAAATCTCCACCAAGAAACGCTTGTGGAGCGATACGGACTCGCCGCAATCGCTCTCCGTGCCGTTGCTTGTGATTCTACTCTACCTACACAACCTGTTCCGCCGGTACATCGTGAACCAGATCGACGTCACGGCGCTGATGGTGCCTACCTGGCTGCGGCGGTTCGGGATCCACCCCAGCGACGACGGCCGACGAGGTTTGACGCGGATCTTCTACTGCGTCGCTGGTTATGCCGGGTCCAGGGGCTTCCACGCCATGGCGCTCCCGCTGTTAGTCTGGACCTTCGACGATGCGTTCGTGCGGCTGGTGATGGTATTCTACTGCATGGCGTCAGGGATCGGGTGTCTGCTGAAGGGGGCTTTGGCCACGGGGGCGTCAAGTAAGCGGCCGGCGAATTCAAGCCTGGGCTCGCTGATGCCGCACCGCGTGCACGCGTGGCCGAGCGTGGCGGGCATCAACGCCAGCGCGTTGCCGTTCCTGATCCTGCGGTGGCGCTACGGCAACGTGTGGATCTGGGAAATGGCCAACCCGTGGGTCACGGTTGGGGACTACGCGCTGGCGTTTCTTTACATGGCGTGCATATCCTTGGCCAGGATGGGCGACGGAGACTCGCCCGCGAACGTCCAGGGCGGCGTCGTGGTCGGCGCGGTGATGTTGCGCGCGCTGTTGATCAACTTCGACTGGGCTATTGCGGGGTTGGAGAGCCAAAGCGTGAACACTGCTCAGGGGTTCACGTTGGTGGGGTGTGTGTTGGCGTGTATTTTACTCTTCCCCATGCCCCTGGACGACAAGGGTGAGATTCTGTACGCCGCGTCGACGTGCTACAGGAGGATGTGGAGGACGTTCTTTTACATGTTGTTTTTTGCCGCTGGATCTGTGTGGAGACGCGTGCCAGAGGGATCAACAGGACCTTACTTCCCATCTTCACCAACCCTCATGGCCGGTGTTTTATTAACAAAGTTCGTCATCGGCCACGCGCTTTCCAGGTTCAGCGTATGGGCAATCAGCTATGTCGCGCAGCTGTTTTCCGAGTGCGCGTTGCGCGTGTACATGACGTACTTCAAACCAGTGTTGGCGGGCGGCGATCGGAACTTGGGAAAACAAACCTCCGACGGCGACGAAAAACGAACGCAGGTGGCCTACGGAACCGTGCACATGCGCTTAGTCGCAATCACGGTGGTGGAGCTGGCGCAGGACATAACAGGGGCGCTGGTCACCGCGCATGGGGTGCCCAGAGTGTTTGACGCAATGGGAATTTAGTTGAGTTTACAGTTAGGATTCTGAGTGAGGTTTTTGTTTTGGTTTGGAGTTTTCATAAGATACAAGGCTTATAATTCATTTCATATACTTTCAAATAATCACCGCGCTCCGCTGTTGTCCGTGAAGTCCCTTTGGTTCGGGTCGTACGGTTTCTTCATCCGTTCCGCCAGTTCCTGCCACGTCAACGTGCTCAAATCCTCCCGGCTCTTCTTGACCCACGTGCTGTAGGGCATGCCCGCCGCGTTCGCCGCCGCCATGTCCTTGCGGTACTGGATGGCTTCAACGGAGTTGACGTCCTGTGGCTTGTCTTTGTCTCCGGAACGCTCCAGCTCCTGCGCTCTGTCCGCGAACTGAGAGAACCCGGCGCGGCGGTTCAGGAACGAAGACACGCCCGATTTTGAGCTGGGTAACCCAAGAGGCCGAATAGGGTTCTTCACGCTCTTTTGCTTTTCCTCAACCTGTTGTTGCATCTTCGGCTCCTTTCTTTCAACTTCCCCTCCAACCAGGTTCTCCCTGGGCACCACCGACGCGGGCGGCTCGAACCCCGGGGGCGGTCTCCTCCGCGTCGGCGCCCCGAACGCCATGAACGCGTCTTCCATCTCGTCGTCGCCGGGTTTTAGTTTTTCGGTTTGAGAAATCGGTTTCGCCACGACGTCGTTCGCGGGGCCGGGGACGTCATCTTTTTCTTTTTTGGGTATCTCCTTTTCCTTCTTCTTGCCGCTGAAAAAGTACGACCAGCTGGATGTCTTCTTGGGCTTTTCCGGGGAGGAGGAGGATGAGTCCGAGTCCTCCTCTTCCTTCTCCTCAGCCTCCTCAGCTTCTCCTTCCTTTTCCGCCGTGACCTCGACCTCTGTGTTTTCGTCAACATCGGCGGACCCCGTCTCCGCCTTGACCTTCTTTTCTTCAGCGTCCTGCTTTTCTTCAGCCTCCTCCTCCTTCTCAGCCTCTTCCTCCTTCTCCGCCTTGACACCTTCCTTCTTCCCCTCTTCCTTCTCCGCCTTTTCCCCTCTCAGCGTTTCCTCCGCGATCCCGAGCGGGTCGAATACCACAAGCGCGTCTTTCGCGACTTCGCTTGCGAACGAATCCTTGCCCATCCACTGCCCGCTCAGCACGAACTTCTCGAACGTCTCCCTTGATTCCAGCGAGTCCATGAGTTTCTCCCGGTCCTTCGCGAACACCATGTTGTTCGCGAACAGAAACGCGAATGCGGTGGTCATAGCCGCTTCCCCGCCGATCTGCATCACGGACGAGGCTAAGTCTGCTTCCGCGGCTAAACCGGCGACACCAAGCGCGCCAACCACCGCGGCGCCGCCAACCTTTGCGTCCACGGTCGGCAAATCGGGAAGCTCAAACTCGGGAAACTCGAAGGACGCGAGGTTTTGCGCCTCGGCGGTTTTGATCTCCGCCTCCGCGGCTTTGGTTTTCGCTTCCCGAGTTAAACGCTCTTCAGTAGCTTTCAAGTCAGCCGCGGTGACGTCGTCCACCCCCTCTGACGCTTCACGCGCCACAACAGAGGCTTCCTCTGCCGCCTTCGCCGCTTGTTCCGCCTCTTCCCTCGCCAACTTAGCGACCGCGGAGGTAGTGGAGGTAACCTCCTCCTTCGCCAGCTTCGCCGCTTGTACCGCCACTAACGCCTCTTCAGAAAGCGCCTCAACCTCCGCTTTGACTTCACCGAACGCGGGAGTCTCCTCGTCAATCGAACCCAGCTTGGACGCCGCCGCGTTCGCCCTGTCCGCCGCTAAGCGCGCGTTCGCCGCGGCGTCTTCAAACTTTGTCTTCGCAGCCTTCATCGCCGCGACGACCGCGATCTGTGCCTCTTCACTCGCCTGCTCCGCAAACTTGACCGCGACTTCCGTGGCCTCACTTGTCTCCACGGTAGTGACTCTTTCGATCTCTTCAACCGGAACATCTTCGAAACGGAACGTCACGGCGTCGAAGGTTTCCTTTCCGGAGACGGTCATTTCAGACTTAGCTCTCTTTCGTTTTTCCTCCTCTTCCTTCGCCTTGATCGCCTCCATCTCTTTGGCTTTGCGTTCCGCGAGTTCCGGGATCCACGATTGGGTTTGCGCTACGGTCTCTACGCTTAGGCTCTGTACGAACGCGTTCGGCACGTCTACCTGGACAGTCCGCCCAGCTAGCGTATCAGCCACGAAGTTATCGCCCTCCTGCCACGTCTGTTCGCCCGTCGTTTCGTTCACCCTGACTAGCTTGAACTCAACACCAGGGGCTTCGAAAGGAATGTCAACCGCCGTGGTCCACACGTTGCCCTCGCCCCAGGTCATCTTCGCCCCTAAGTCGCACTGCCAGCTCCCGAGCTCATCCACGTTGCCCACCACGATGAGCTGCTCGCCGACCTTCAGCTCGGAAACCACCGTGAAAACAACCGTGTTGAGCTTGGAGGTTTGGAAATCATCGAGTTCGGTTTCGTCGAGCGAGTCGTTCTGAACGGGCGCTTCGTACGTAACTGACGTGTCGTCCTCCGCGTCCATCAGCTCGGCTAAAGCCTGGTCAGTGGAGGCGGTGGTAGGCACCGGAACTTCAGTACAAGCTTCCTCTTTGTCGAAGGAATACATAACTGAGTCGGCAACTTCCGTTTCCGTTTCGGTCACTTCAGTCACTTCCGCTACCGCCTCTTCGTCATGCGACTTTTCCTTGTTCCACCACAGAAACCCTCCCTTCTTCTTTTTCTTCTTCGGGGCTTTCTTGATCATGGTGCCTCCTGCGTAATTACCCTCAACGGTGGTATTCACCGCGGCTTCGGCGGTGGCCTTCTTATCTATTTTGGGAACTTCAGTGACAGTGGCACTAGAGACCTTCGGCACGCCGCCGCCGTCAAACGCTCTAAGCGCCCGCGCCAGTCGGGCCTTGTCCTCAGGCCCCTGCACGAACGCAAGCGTGACGTCTGGAATGGCCATCTCAACCTGTGCCTCGTCCACAGCCGCAGCCACGTCCGCCATGACCTGCTCCGCCTTTTCCAGAATTTTGTCTTCGTCAACCGACGCGGCGGCGTTTTCCAAAACGCGCGTAGCCTTGGACAAGAGCTCCAGGTCCGACGCTAACGTTTCCGACACTGCGGGGGGCTCCGAAACGTTCGTGTCCGACACCACAGGCGACTCCGCCTTCAGGCGCTCGAGAACCGCTTCGGGGGACTCGGGGGAGTATTCTGTAGCCGCGACGGGTTGCTCAGGGGTAGGCATAGGGACAGACTCAGGGACGGGCGTAGGGATGGACTCGGCGACAGGCTCGGGAACGTCCGCGGCGGGCTCGGGCACCTGTTCCACTTTCGTTTCCTCCACTCGTTCTGTCTTTTCCCCGAGCACGGGCCCTACGCTGACCGTGGAGTTCATCGCACTCCCCGCGCCCACGATTTCCACGGTGACGCTTTCGCACCAGTCCCTCGAGCCGACCGTCATCGTTGAAGGCTCCTTCGCTTGCCCCGGCAAATCGACCACCCCAGAGCCGTCTGGAGTGGGCGCCCCTAGCGTAGCGACGTAGTGCTCGCCTGAGAGCCACTCGTTCAGAGTAGCCACGGCGTCCGTTCCTGCCACACGGCGCACCCTGAAGTCGTCCCCGTCGAGCCACGTCTCCACGCCTCCGCGCGCGTCGTCCATGATAACTAACTTGAAATCCAGCCACGCCGCCGGCGACGTTTGGTCGATGGCGCCGAACACCGCGAACGCGTCAAACTTGACCGCGGCGGTCCATACGTCGTTCTCACTCCACGTCATAGTCGCGGCTGAGTCAGTAGGGCGCCAGTACCCCAACACGGGGCAGTTGCCCACGACCACGAGGCGCTGGCCGACTTGCAACTTGGCGGTGGCGCGAAACACAACCGTCGCGAGCACCGCCTCGGGGTTCGCTTTTGGCAAAACGTCGTCGAAGCTGATCTTGGCGAGGTTGGAGGATGCGTAAGTGCTTCTGGGTACGATGCCACCGCCTTGCAAGGCGTCGCGCGTGGTGATACCGGACTCAGTGGCGTCCATGTCTGCGGTGAAGTACATGGCGAGAGTGTTTGTGTTTTCCACAGTTTCCACCGGGATCTGCGCGTTGTCATCCTGGGACCACTGGTCCATCTTGTCACTCGTGCGAATCACGACTTTGTACTCCCCGTTAGTGTTCGAGGGGAGCTTCACTAAACCGGTCCACGCATCCGGTGACCCGCTCGGGTCCCTCTGGCACCCGCGGAGCTCCCTTCCCACGTCGGGGTCCCAGTCGCCGAGCAGCGGGCCGGAGCCCACGAGCAGCGCGGTGCCTTCGCCCGCCCAGCCGGGCATGGTGAACGCCACCTGCACGACGCGATCAGCGCGTTGCTCCTGGCCATCAGTGGAGGCGGTGCCCGGCGCCGTCTCCGCGGACGCGTTTGGGACGATCGAGTTGCCGCGGAGGGCGGGTCGCGTAGTTGCCACACGACCGATGGCGCGAACTTGACCGCTAGTAGAGATGTTCGGGCGTCGGGTGCCAGCGACCACCGGGGCACCGGAGGCGGGGGCTACCGCGACCATGGCGGCAGACCTCCCGGAGTTTGCGGAAACTGCCGTGAACTACCTCGGTGGTTCAAAGCCGGGCGCGACACGTGAAGCGCGCGCGATCGGCGATGAACTCAACCGTGCAAACACTGGTGTTTTTTTGAGTTTGTGCACCACCAAACGTCGGTTTTGGTGGCTTGGAATCGCCGAAAATTGCCAACTGGAGTCCCTAGAATTTGAGGAGTTATAACTGATGCGGTTGAAAGAATGAGCGATTTTTTGGCATTTGGCAAGCAAGGCGTTTGAAGGTGGTTTCAAACTTTCCCGCGAGTCGAGGCGAGGAGAGGAGAAAGCTGATGGCAAGCAACACTTTGTTTCAATTTCCAGTTCTAAAGCTCATTCCGCTTGGCGTCTACCGCGGCGCCGTCGTCCCCCCTGGCCGACCCTTCAATGTCCCCCTTCTCTTGTCTATCCCTCTCTCCCTCTATATCCCCCTTCTCACCGACGTTCTCCAGCTCTTGCTCCGCGACCGGAGGCGGAGGCACGTCCTCCGGTTCATCCCCAAACGAAAACGCCGCGTGCACCACGCGCGAGGGGTCGAAATCCGTAACCACGAATCGCTGCGTACCGTCATCGCCCGGCTTCTTCGCTCGCACGATGTATAACGCAATAGCATCGGTAGAAGACATATCCCGCGCCACCCACGCGTGCGTCGCGAACGTGCTCATTAACGTTGTCATCCCCGGGGGTAGGTCCACGTAATGCGTCTCCATGCCGTTGAAGTCGACCCAGTACATCGCCGTTGATTTTTCCCTCGCGTTGAGAAACTCCACGCGGCGGGTTTCTCGAGACGGCGTGGATCGGATTCCTTCTAGGCTTGGATTCTGATCTTTACTCAGCGGTCGACCGGTTAATGACGTCGCATCGTCATCTAACGAGCTGAAGGAAATCTTATTGGAGTCCTCCGCCGTACCTCCGGTGGGCAGATCGACGACGTTTCTTCGACTGGCGGAATTTATACCTCTATTGTTTCCGTTGCCTTTTTTGGCTCCATTGGCTCCATTGACTCCATTTCCCCCCCCACCTCCCTTCCCCCTCGCCGCCCGCATGGCTTCGTCGAACTTCCCGCCCTCGAACATCCTAAGCAATTTTCCTAAATCGACATCCTTTCCTAGCTGAATGATCACCGCGCCGTCGTCATTCGTGATCAAATCTGGATCTACGTATTCGTCGACTTCCAACTCGCCGACGGCGCCGCGCTGCACGCAGGTCGGGCCGTGCGCCGAAGTGCAGTGATACGTCGCAAGGCCGTACACGGAGTGGTCGTCGGACACGCCGAAGCCTTCCGCGGCGCTGATGTGCCGGAGCAGGTCCTGTGGGTTTGTATGATAGGTGTAGTATGACGAGTGAATCACGATTGTCAGTATTTTAACCTCTTAGAAAGCAACAACCTGTTGTCCAACAACCCTTGTTGTCGTGCGAGAGAGTTTGACATGCATGTTAATGAGTGATACGCAAGTACTCGTACCTTGATTGGAAACCTCACGTGGTTCGTGTTCAGCACGTTCGCGGGGTTGTGGTTGTGAACCGCGAGCAGCCGGTCCAGCCTCGCGTCGAAATCCTGCTCGACACCGCCCCTTTCCGTGGTCGCGCCTGCCGCGTGGACGGGCACGAGCCACGCCAAGCACACGCACAGCACGAGCGCGCACGCGGTGACACGCTGGGGGTGTTTAACTCCCGCGAGTCCGCGAGCGTGAGGAGCGACCATCACTCGGCCCTCGAGTGCGCCCACGCAACTGGCTCACTTTCCGAGGAGGATTCTTCTCCTTCTTCTCGTGAGGAGAGCCCGCGTGTGCGAGCTCCCAAACGCCAGCGACACGTGTCGCGCAATGAAGCACACAAGGCGCTTTCACGCCGCTTGCTTGTTCACAAATCCGACGCTTCGACGCTTCGATGTCCTGCGCGAGCTTCGCCCCCCCCGCGGCCCCCCTCCGCGTCTCCGCCGCGAGGCGCACGCGCCGCTCCGCCTCCACGGTGACCCGCGCCGCTGATGCCGACACCGTGACGAACAACGCGGTCGCCGCGCCCACCACCGTGTCGACCGAAGACAACGCCGTGATGAACGCGAAGAAGAAGCAGCTCATGGCGGTCGCGGCCGCGTCCGGACGCGGTTTAGACGCCACCAAGACGCAAGCATCAGCCGCAGCGACGCTCATCGCAGACCTAGTCGCGATGAACCCCACGGACGACCCCGTGACCTCAGAGTTGGTGAACGGCGACTGGGAGCTCATCTACAGCGATACGTTCCTGTTTCGCAACTCGCCTTTTTTCTGGAGCGTCGGCACGATGTTGGGAGACACCGCGGATTTCTTCTACCAGGCGCACGACCACCAGACGGGAATGTTCGGGGGTGGTATTGGAAGAGTGGTGCAGAGTATTGACATGGTGAATAGCAAGGTCGTTTCCGACTGCATTGTGAAGGCGAGTTTGGGGGTTCCTTTGCTTGGATTCTCGCCGCTGTTTTCAGGCTACGGTTCTGTCATCACCGCCGGCCGCGCTACTGCCGAAACTGGCACCCGCATCGCCGTCACAACTGAAAGCACCACAATCAGACAAGACGACACCGAGGTCATCCCTTTCCTCAACTTCCTGAACAACAACTCCGTACCGGTGGAGGACGTGATGCGCAACCTCGGGGGAGGCGCCGCGCCAGAAGTGTTTCTCGACGTGGAATTCGTGGACGCCGAGATAAGGATTTCCAAATTGCAAGACGGGAGCGTGTTCGTGTACCAAAGGTGTTGAGAGATAGAGGGTGAGGGTATATAGTGAGGGTTGATCATTTAGGGTTTATCGTGTATATAGGAATCTATAAGATCAACAACATATGACTCTTATGTATTTAGAAACTGTCGGACACACATGTACTCTCTCGCGCGCACATGTCTCCGCTTTCTCGTTTCAAAAAAATCGGCAAATCATTTCGACGCGAACACGGCGTACACGACGATTGATGCGAGACATAAAATCGCCGCGCCGACGACAGCTCCACTCAGTGCGAGCGTGCCCCCCACAGTCACAACCTTGGTGACCCACTGCACTTGTGAGGACTTTAACCCCAGGGTTTTCGTGAGCAAACCGATGAACACCGCGGCCTTCTCCTCTACGACCTCCAAGCCTCCGGGGGACAACGCGAGCGCCATGACGAACACGATCAAACCAATTGAGGTAACAGCGACGTAGTCGAGGTTCGTGGGCGTGTGCTCGAGATGTCGCCCGGACTTGCGGCGGGACCTGCTGGGACTGGTCACACGGGGGCTCCTCACAGCCGGCTCGGGCGAAAGCGGTCGCATCGCGCGGACGGGCGAGGGCGGCGCGTCGGGAGCCTTGGCGAGAAAACGGATAGCGGAGGCTTTGCCCAACACCGCGACCAGGAACTCGGACCAACGCGCGGGCTTGTACGGGGGGCAGAATGTGTCGCGAGCAGAATCAATCTTGGAGTCAGGGGCGTCCATCACCTAAAGGAGAGGAATATGTATTAGGAACGATGTTTAAAGGGTCAATAGAGGTATACAGTAGCTTCCGCTCCACGGGTGAGCGCACGGAGACTGTAATACAAGAAAAACAGAAAAGTAACGAAAGGGGGACGAGTCACGAAAGGATCAGCTCCCGAATGTTCCCTTGCGATCGGCATCCACCTCTCGTACCTTCTGCAGCGCTTCGTCGACCATATCCGCGTGGCACACGTCCTTCATGCCTTTGCGGACCTTGGCTCTGTGAGATGGAATACAGTTGAATGGAATAAGTGATGGGTTAATGTAGGGTAACGGGAGGGTCGAGCGCATCGCGATCGTTAAGTTCGGCGGTGGGCACTTCGCGAAAAAAACTTGCAAGATCCCGATAGGAGTAGGTGTGAGGTGAGTCCGCTAAACCTTTAAAGAACAAACCCTTGAACACCTATACACACGCACCTCCATCCACCCGCGGTGGCGGTGGACTTGGGGCTCATCAGTTGCTGCCGCGAACGGGCAGGCGTGCGTGCGCTCATGGTGGTCGTTGTCGCGCCTTTGGAAATGAGAAGTACTTCTTCGGATTTTGGATTTCGGGATTGCCAAAATTCGTTCGTGATGAGCCGGCAACCCGACGTGGTTCGCGTCACTCGGGGCGACGCCGCGGGTGATGGCCACGATGGTGGCCACACACCGTTGGTCCCCGTTCCAGGCGCTGGCCCGTTTGGTCTACCGCCACCCAATACTGGTGTACTTCGTGGCGCTGCTGGTACCCGCGCTGTTGGCGGTAGGAGTGGTGCGTGAATCTGGTTTCGGAATCTGAAAATCTTGAGGACAATCTTGATGGACATCTTCATGACCCTCACGACACCCACGTCCTTTTCTAACCTTCCCCCCCCACCCTCTTCCCCAAACACCCACAGTCTACGTACGACGTGCGCATCGACACTGGCATCCTGAGTTTCCGCGCCGGGGACGAGCCGTACGCGGTGACGTACGACAGTGTGTTGGCTGCGATTCAGTGGGGCAAGGCGCACACGCGACGGTTGAGTGGCCCGCCCGCGCCGCCGGCGCCCGCGAACGCCCCCCCTCCGGTTCCCGACGTGGAGCGAAGGCAAGCGCACGTGACGTACTGGCTCACCACTGTTTACGAAACACGGCCGCCTGGTGGCAATGTTTTGGAACAGGGACGTCTGGATTTCATAAAGAGAGTGGAGACCGCGGTTACTTCCATAAAAGGCTTTGACGAGTTTTGTAAAAAGGTGCCCACGCAGAGCGCGTGGGATCAAGACAGCCGCGTGTGTTCGCACTGGGTGCCTCCTGGAGAACAAGACAGCTGTTCTGAAACGATATGCAGCACACCGATGAGCCTCGTGTCGTTCGAGCAGTACATTCGAACCTGGTTCCAATCGTTGGCGAGTCAAGCGGCGAGCGCGCCGAATGCGACGGTTGCGGTTTCGCAGACACGAGACGAATTAATGAGTTTGGGATTTTCGCACGAACAAGCCGACGAATTCGCGAACGCGCTAGTGGACAACCCCACTTTAGCGCAAACCTTCGGAACCCTGCCGCTGGTCGAGTTACTAAAACTAGTCCCAAAAGGAGCTTTAACGAAAGACGTGTTTCGATTAGGACACGAACCCGGGTGGTTCTTCGACAGGTGGTACGCCACGGGGGTATCAGAAAAAGAGAGGGATGGAAATTCTGAAGACGATGACGATGACGATGATGACGATGCAAGTTCCGATGACCATGATAGCCCCCCCCCTCACGCGGTCGCGTTGCGCAGCGGCTTCGAGTTCGCCTTGCCGTTGGCGGGTTATGCGACGGCGAGTGATCGCAGGGAGGTACAGGATGTTTTGTACCGACAATGGGCCAAGGCGTACACGACGATGTTCGAGGAGGGTGGTTACTGGGACCGGGAAGCGCAAAAAGCGGGCATCCGCGTGCTCCACGCCGGCGGAGGGATTTCCGAAGACGAAGCGTCGCAGCTAGTGCTGGGGGATTTAAAATTCGCAGCCGGCGCGTTTGTTTTGGTATTTCTGTGCATTCTGGCGTATGTCCGGAGTTTTTGGATAACCACGAACGCGGTGCTTGGCGTGGCGCTGGCGTTCCCCGCGTCGTTTTTTTTTATCAGAGCGAACTCCAATTCGCCGTTCGTGTCGTTTTTGAATGTATTGGTGCCCTTCGTGCTGATAGGAATAGGGTGCGACGACGCGATGGTGATGTGCGATGCGTTTAAAGCAGCGAGTATTGCATCCCATGTCAGTGAGGTAGAAAACACAACAAGTGGAGGTGATAGAGTAAACAGTCACCAAGTAAATTGCAAACACCCGACCGAAGCTAATTTCGCCGACCAGTTCGCGTCGGCCGCCAAAGCGATGTTGGCCACCTCCCTAACCACCGCCGTGGCGTTCGGTTCGAACATTTTTTCGTACATACCCCCGGTCAGAGCGCTGGGTCTATACGCAGCAGCGACCGTGGTTGCGAATTACGTGTTGGTGTTGACTCTTTTGCCAGCGGCTTTACTGATTAAATCGTTCGGGTTTCAGGCGACTTTTAAAAAATCGTTTGGAAATTTCACGGAAATCCTGACGGGGTCGAAGAACACAAAGTACCAAGCCCTTGGGGCAGAGGTGGAGATGGGGAACGTGGGACAGAAAAAGAGTAACTTCAGCGGTCATATAGATGGTACCGGTGAAGATGAAGAAGACTCTAATGAGACTAATAACACAGTGGAGGTGGATATTGGTGTAGTCCGGGTGTCCTCCTCGGGTTCCAACTTTTCGTTGTCCGCCACTATCGCGCTCGGAAATTTCGTCATTGGACAGCGCTTGAAAATTTTAGCCTCGAGCGTGATATTGGTACTCATCGCCTCGATAGTGGTAGGCAACGGCATTCAAATCGCGGAAACGCCCCCCGCCCTTCTACGACCAGATACCAACCTTCAAAGAATCCAGCACCTTTTGTTTGAAGTCTTTTACACCGAGAACTGGAGTAACGTCAAGGTGGCGTTTGGCGTGAAAGGTGTTGACCGGTCATCCGCGGACCCGAACGACCCGATGAGTTTCGGGTCCGCGATATTCGATGAGCACTTCAGGTTTGAAACTGAACCGGTACAGCGTGGCGTATTAGCCGCGTGCGAAGTGATAAAAAACAACAAAGAAAAGTTGGCGTTCACGCCGAGCGCCGGGCCGGAGGAGTGCGCGGTGCAGGCGTTTGTGAGGGACTTTTTGAGTGATGAGGGTAATTGTCCATACAGTAGAGGGAATAACTCGGATAGCAGTGATAACTGTACATCGATTCCCTGGGGCGCTGGCTTCCCATTAGCCTTCGCGGAGTGGTCCCGAGATAAAGGCCGGGCGTGGCGGGAGAATCTTGGGTGGTTCGGAATGGAAGGGACGACGGATTTAGTGTTCCTAACCGCAGACTACTACGTCAATCTGCACCCGGTGGCGAGCACGAGTTCCGAAATTCGTGAGGTACACTCTAACTGGAAAAAAGTGCTTTTAGAGGCGAACGACGCGATGGAGAGGGCTATGAGGGAGGCTATAGAAGAGCAGGCTATGGAGTCTACAAGTGGTGACAGTGACAACATCTCCCCCCCCGTTGTCGTCCAGGCGTGCGACGTGTGGAACCGCATGGGGGTGGAGGAGAGTATCCAGCACACCGCCGCGGTGAGTCCTCCGGTTTCCGCAGCCGCAGCGGGGGTTATCATGTACGTAGCGACAGGCAGTGTACGTGTGACACTTGCGGCTCTGCTGACTATTGCGTGCGCTGTTGTTTTGATGCTCGCGTCCCTTGTCGCCGCGGGGTGGGAGTTTGGCGTGGTGGAGGAGTTGTGCGTCACTTTGTTGATCGGGAGCTCGATAGACTACTGCATCCACCTCGCCGTGGCGTACGCGGAAGCAGAAGGTATGGAGGAAGGGGGTGTTACAAATGACACAAGCGGCGCTGCTACACATGCAGCAGGTGTTACACATGAAACAACTCCTCCTCCTCAGACTAATAAGTCGAACGTGAAAGTCCAACGCGCGCTGCAACACTCGGCGCCGACGATTACGGGCGCCGCCGCGACGACCGCGGCGAGTTGCGCGATGCTTCTTCTCTGTAAAGTCGAGGTTTTAGTGAAGATAGGCGCCACTATAGTCGCCAACACGGTGGTGGGGTACGTGCTCACGCTGTTTCTGTTTTCGAGCCTAGTCGCGACAGTAGGGGATTAAAACGTGGTACCCGTAGATTGATTAATTTAAGTTTAGGAGACAGCGATTTTTTGTTCAACCGAAGTTTTGGCCACGTCAGCTGATCACGCGTTTTGGTCTCCCATTGCAGCGCGCGCGTCCGTCGGTGGTTTACGGTTGGGTGTGTTTGGTGTTCAATCACACAGGGGCGATGTCCACCCCGGATGTCACGTCCAAACCCGGACCTGATGAGGTACCGAGGGACCGGTGGTTCCACGGCGTGCACGCGCATTCCATGGACCGGGAAAACGTCGGGTCTCTCGGTTCATCGATTGGACTCGCGTCTCCCTCGAGCTTGAAAGACCTGGACGTGTACGGCACCTTACGGGAGAAGCACGTGCGGCTGACCCCAAGGCAAATCAGGATGATGTACGAAGACGTACGCGAGCGCACTGAACGAACCCTGGATGGCTTGACTCCCGAACAACTTCGAGCCACGAATGAACCCTCGCTGAATCCGTTCGACTGGGGGATAGGCCACATCGCGCACTTTTACGAGTACATGATTTTGAGGTTACTAGCCCCAGGCACTCCAATCGACAAGTTCCTTCCAGGACACGACACGCACGCGCTGTTCGACTCGTTCCGAGCCGCGCACGATGACCGGTGGCGACCGAAAGAAATCGCAGGAAGTGATCCATCGATTACAGAAATAAAAAAGTACCTACACGACGTGATGGAAGCGCTGTTGTTGGTTCTTGATACAACGAGTGGAGCTGACCAAAATGAGCTGCTAGACCCCGTTACAACGTACCTCCACACGTATGGCATCGTGCATGAGCACTGGCACGTGGAGGACTTTGTGCAAACGCGGCACACGCTGGGGTACGCGGCGCCCAGAAAATTACCGTCGAATAACTCTATTAAAAGTTTCGCGTCAAACTGCTGGGGTGATTTTGCGGTGAACCCGGAACAACCCCTAGAACTGTCCGCTTCTTCTGATGTGAGTTCCGGAGCGCACCCCGGGTATGTCACTATCCCGTCTGGCCGCTACACGTTAGGCGCGACTAGGAACGACCAATGGGTGTTTGACGCCGAGCGCTGGGCGCACGAAATTTCCGTCCCGAGTTTTCGTTTAGGGAAAGCTTGCGTCACGAATTGCGAATTTTTATTGTTCGTCGACTCGGGCGGGTACGACAAGAAACAGTTCTGGTCGCACGAGGGGTGGCGGTGGCTTGGGTCGAACAAAGCCTGGGTTTTAGATCCTAAAAATGCTAATGTGAGTACAGATCAATCTTCTCGGATAGGGAAGAACACAAAAGCACCTCGGTACTGGGTGAATGACGGAAATGAATGGTCCGAATGTTTGTTCGACAACGCACGTACACCACTACGCCCTCACGCCCCCGTGATGCACGTCACGTGGTACGAAGCTGAGGCGTACTGCACGTGGGTGGGTGGCCGGCTACCCACGGAGGCGGAGTGGGAAATATGTGCGCGGACGTGTCCTGAAACGTACGGGCGCGCGATTACGACGGACGGCAACTCTTCTAGTAATGCTTCAAAAAGAAGAGTATACCCCTGGGGTGATGGCCCCCCAACGCATGACCGAGTAAATTTAGACGGGTTCCGAGGGGCTAGTGTTGACGTGTCAGCGTTCCCGAAAGGAGACTCTGGGTGGGGCGTACGCGGGATGCTGGGCAATTGCTGGGAGTGGACGTCTTCGGCTTTTTTTCCATTCCCCGGCTTCGCGATGGATTTTCCGTACCGCGAAAACAGGTACGTTTTTTTCTTTTTATCCCGTAAAATCCTGCTCGCCTTGCACTGCGTGCGTCGTGTACTACTTGGTTCGCGTTTTACGACGTCCTGTGAGGGATTCCTCACCATTCCGATATACTGCACTGTCCCTCAGTTGCCCATACAAGAAACTGACATTTCCAAAAACCCACAGCGCGCCATGGTTCGGGTACCGAAAGGTCGCCAAAGGGGGTTGCTGGGCTACAAGCTCGTTCATCGCGCGGAACGGGTACAGACACTCGTTCTGGCCTGAGATGAACGCGGTTTATACTGGGTTCCGAGTGGCGATGGACGTGGTCGGCCCCGAAAAGTTGTGACTGATACGCGCGGGCGGCGAGGCCGTCGCTTCCGTCGCGTATGATACGTGTGCGCCTCCACTTCCCTTGAATCGAAGAAGTGTGCTGTTCGTAGCGCCAGCGCTTCCTGTGACTTGTGGTAAAAATGCGGACGGGGGGAACGGTGTGACCATCGGACGCATCTCTAAGGTGGTGTCTGAAGAGACGGGGTGTTCGTCTGTTTTAAGGTCGCCGAATGATTTGCCGATTTCCGGAAGTAAACAAGAGTTTGAAAATTTTCTGGAAGCAGCGGATGTTTCGATCATAGTCGCGCTGCACGCGTTCAAGTGCGGGGACGTTTTGGATGCGGCGTGTGGTATTGACACTGTAAAGACAGTCCTGGTGTTGGGCGGAACTGACGTCAACGTGGACGCGTTGAGTTGTGCGGATAATTTATTGACGCTGAAACGACGCGCAAACGCCGTGGACGCAATCGTGGCGTTTTCAGACTCCATGGTGACCGCGGCGCCGGATGGGACGTTAGCGTCGGACAAAGTAACAGTCATAGCGCAAGGCGTGCAGCTGCCGAGAGAACAGGCTGAACAGGGTGACGACGAGAACGCTGCAGAGGACGAAAAATCAGAAAGCTTGAGTAATGACTCAAGAAATAACTCTCTTCACTGCGTTCTCGGCGTGAATAAAAGTACCCCCGTGTTTCTGCTGCCCGCCGGGTTGCGGCCGGTCAAGGATTTGCTCTGGAGCTTGGATTGCGTGGAGGCGGCGGCGTCGATGTTGCTGAATCATGACTCAAGGGTTGAATCAATTACAGATCCTTCCACTGCCTCCACTGAACAGGGACCTGCTTTCGTGTTTGCGATTGTGGGGCCTGTTTTGGACGCGGCGTACGCGGAGACAGTCGCGGAGCGAATAAAAGGATCTCAAACCCTGGCGTTGTTACCGGCGGTGTCGCGCTTCACGACTTTGGAGTATGTGAAAGACAGTGTATCCGTCATGAACACGTCGCACTCGGAGGGGCAAAGCGGTGCGCTTTTAGAGGCCGCCGCGTGTGGCACTGTCATTTTTGCAAGGGACATTCCGGGGAACCGAGCGCTGCTGGAGCTGCTGGACAAAGCGGCGGAAGGGTTTGATGTTAGGGCATCTGAAGAAAAATCATCAGAAAAGAAATCGTCGCATCATCCGTGCGGCTTTTTGTTTGATTCCCCTGAGACGTTTGCGGAGACGATGGCGTTGTTGGCGACGGGAGATGCCGCAACCGTCGCTGCGGCAGAAAAGGCGGCAGCGCGCGCGAAAAGAGGTGCGGAGGGTTTGGCGAAAAGAGAGCGCGACGGGTGGCGCGAGGTCGCCTCGAGTCTGCTCAAGTAGTTTTTCAGGGAGTCTACTCGCATAGTTTTAGTGTCATCTTCTGACACATTTAGTATGATTACTAGTAACTAGTAATTATTTTCGGTCATTCTCGCCGTAGGTGACGTTCCACTGTGACGGGCGACGCGCGAACGACTCACACGAGTCGACGCGTCGTCCCGAGAGGTCATCCTCGGACGAGACCGTCGGACGAGACAGCCGAGTGTAGTGCATTTATTTATGCAGTTTGTCGTGTCTTTCGTCTTTCTACAACTGTTGAACGTTGTCGATGCCTAATCGTCCTCGACGTACCCGAGTTCCGCCGCCTTATCACGGGCCAATGAGCTCCACGGGCACCCGTTCGCACGCGCCCACTTCAGAATCTCGAGATGTCCGCAATCTGCTGCCCTCTTGCAAGCTTTTGCGTCCCACGGACAGTCGTTCGTGAGCAACCACTGCAGCACCTCGAGGTGTCCGTACCACGCCGCGTACGTGCACGTCCACTCGTCCCACGGGCAGCTATTCTCATGCAACCACTTCAGTATCTCGAGTTGTCCGCCCCCCGCCGCTAACGAGCACGTATAAGTGGTACACGGGCAGCCGTTCGCGCGCAACCACTGCAGCACCTTGAGACGCCCGTCCATTGCCGCGTACGTTCACGTTCAGGTGTCCCACGGACAGCAGTTCGCGCTCGCCCACTGCAGCAATTTAAGGTGCCCGCCCCCCGCTGCAAGTTTGCACGTATCCTGGGATGGCCTCGCCTGGGTTAGCATCGCGCTCGCGCTTTCTCTTTCGCGAGCGTGTTTCCACACTGAGCGTCTCGTTTGAAGGCATGTGGAGTGCGTCGCGTGCGCGTCGTTGTGTCGAGGCTTCCCAGAAAGTAACGCTTTCTGGGAAGCGCCGAGAAGGAAATCGATTTTCACTTTCGCAGGTCTTGGATCGATCACGAGGCCGCGGCTGATTCAGATCATTTCCACGCCTCGGCTGTTCGCGGTTGACCATGCGCACCTCCGTTCGCTCGGGCGCCGCCATGCGCCTCTTCCTTCTCCTCGGCATGCTCGTTTTCGTGTCCGCCGGCAAAGGCGTGTTCCAGGCCAACGACCGCAACTTCGATGCGGATGTTTTAGGTTCCGGAAAGAACGCGTTCGTCAAGTTCCTCGCCCCCTGGTGAGGCCACTGCAAGTCCATGGCTCCGGATTGGAACAAGCTCGGGTCTAGTTTTTCGGACTCGGGCTCGGTGCTGATCGTGGACGTGGACTGTACCGCGGGTGGCGAGCAGACGTGCCAACGGATGGGGGTCCGCGGGTACCCAACCATCAAATACTTCATGGCTGGCGACAAAAAGGGGAAGGATTACCAGCAAGGCCGGGATTTCAACTCGATGAAGCAGTTCGCGGAGAAGACGCTGAACAAACCCACGTGCGATGCGGCGAGCAAGAAAGGATGTGCGAAGAACGAACTCTCGTTCATCGAGAAGCACGAGGGGAAGAGCTTTGAGGAGATCAAGCTTTTGTCGGCTGAGAAGCAGGACGAACTCAAGGCGATTAAGCTCGAACGCTCCGAAGCTGAAAAAGAAATGAAGTTGAAAGTGAAGGAGTGGAAAAAGAAGGAAGCGGCGCTGAACAAAGCGGCGAACATTCTTAAGCACATGGAGAAGAACGCGAAGTGAAGGGTTATGGTTTATTACGGTTTACATGGGGTATTGCAGTCTATAAGCCTAACCCTGCCCTACCCTCAACCCTATCGCGCCCACTCACAAAAAGACACGCGCGTTTCAGAGTCGATGACTCCCCGTTCGGAAAATCAATTTATTGATTGGAACGGCGGACGACAATCTCGAACGCGACGTGAGAATTTGTTCATGGGACGTGACGTTGATACCAGGCAAGCAGTCATTCATTTTTCTCGACATGCAAAGTAGTGTATCACGAGTGAGTATACGAGAAGTAACACAGGAGTGTTATGGTTGTGATAAAATACTCGAGATGCAAAATCTTCAAAACCTTCGTCAGTTTCGTTTTCGTGATATTTCGGTCGTTATTGGTTTTCCATCGCACTGGCGATGGCGCGGTCACGGTCCTCGGGGTCGGGAAAGGGCGATGCCAAAACCCCCTCCCCGTCCTCTACCCTTCCTTTATGGAGTGCGTCTTTCGCGTTCCGCCTTCTCAACGCGTTCGCGGTCCAAACGTACTTCAACGCGGATGAGTTCTGGCAAGGCCCTGAAGTTGCGCATCGGTTCGTTTTCGGGTACGGCTTTCTGACCTGGGAGTGGACGAGGGGGCTGAGGGGGTATGCGCACGTAACGATCTTCGCCGCAGTGTATAAACTCGCAGCTGTTCTGAACGTGGACACCCCTTTCGTGATCGCCTGGGCTCCTCGAGTGGTGCAAGCCGCGATCGCCGCACTTGGCGATGTGTTCACACACAAATTAGCATTTCGATGGTTCCAATCGCGAACAGCGGCGCGCTACGCGTTGTTTTGCAGTCTGACCTGCTGGTTCAACTTCTTCTGCGCCGTGCGGACGTTTTCGAACTGTGTCGAATCAGTGCTCACCGCGGGGGCGCTGGTGTACTGGCCGTGGGGTCAAGGGGGGGGCGGCGGAGGGAACGCGAAGAGTGATGCGAAAGATGAACTCATCGAAGAATCGAAAAGAAAAAGTTCATTCGGAACCTGCAATCGATTCCTCGCGGTTGCGTTCGCGGGCGCCGCGTGTTTGATCCGACCGACTGCAGGTATGTACTGGCTCCCACTGTTCTGTACCGAGCTATGGAGAACGAAAAAATCAAACAGAGGCACTCCCCTTAGGTTTGTACTCAGGGAGTGTTTGCCCGTTTTTCTCGTTACAATTGGATTCGGGATATGCGTCGATTTTTGCTTCTCTGGAAAACTCTACGTCGCGGCTTGGAACTTCTTCGCGTTTAACATACACGAAGGGGGCAGCGCTGCGTACGGCACGCACCCGTGGCACTGGTACTTAACACAAGGGTACCCCGCGGTCGCCACGGTGTTCGCGCCCCTGGCGATTTGTGGGTGTTTCAGTGGAAGATGCGCGAAGAACTCCAAAGGCGACAAAAACAAGTTACAGTTAAAAGGCGCTCTTTGGTGGGAACCATTCGCGGTGGCCTGTTATACCATTATAGGCCACTCATTGGCAGCGCACAAGGAGTTCCGGTTTCTGATGCCCGCGCTGCCTCCAACGTTAGCTGCAGCGGGTGGAGCGTTGGCGGTGTGGGACAGCGACACGGAAAAGAAATGGCTGACACGCAGAATGATAATATTAATCTTGCTGACACAAATTCCAGCCGCGGTTTATTTATCGGTCTGGCACCAGAGCGGCACGGTTATTTTGATGCGACACTTAGCGCAGTTCGCGGGCAAAGGAGAAATTGTTGGTGGCGGCATTTTCTTCGCAACGCCGTGCCACCAAACCCCGTTCCACTCGCACATGCATTTAAGAACAAGAGAGCCAGTGCCTATGACGTTCCTGGAGTGTCCCCCCGCGTCGATCGACGGCAGAAACAAAAACGAACCAGACGAGGCAGATGTATTTTTTGCAAATCCAGAAGCTTTTTTGAGCAATAGATTTCCGAGAGACACGGAACATTGTTCCACTGATAATTGTTCCACTGATAGCGCGCCATCTCACGTCGTGATGTTCGACGGCACTTTGAACGACCCTGGCTTCAAAAACTGGCTCACCCACTGGGGCTTTGACTTGACACTCAACTTGTTTCACGCGCACTTCAGGGTGGACCGGGAACTGCAGGCGCGCGTGTTGGTGTTTAAACGGCGGAGGAATGATATTATTGATTCGGAGCAGGTCATTTCGGCAGGGGAAGAAGAGGAAAACGAGACTCCACACCATGGAACACAGCATTCATCTGAGTTGTGACGTTATTATTGTATCATATTGTGATATCAAATCGTCAAAAGTTCGTCTAAAAAACCACCCTCACGCGTTGATCGTCTTCCGCCTCTTTTGCACGTCGCCGATTTCCTCTTGCGAGTTCGTGACGTCCTGCGGCGGGTTCCTTCCCCGCTTTTTCCCTTTGCCGGTGGATTTAGCACCAGTCAAGGAAGGCCGGGCGTTTTTCTCTGCGGCTCCGTTCTGTGTAAGGCGAGCCGACCCGCCGGCGCCGCCTCGCACCTCCGCTTCAAACCCGTGCCCATCCTCCTCTTCCTCGTCCTCCACGCGGTGCGGCATCGCCCCCCCCATCGAGGCGTTCGCCTGCGTCAGCGCCCGCCACCCCTTCACGTCAAGGTGCATCACGAACGTGCTGCGTTCGATGTCCATGTTCTCCTCGGGCTTGCGTTTCCTCTCAACCGCCGCGTCTTTGGCCCGGGACGTGACGGAAGGGGCTAACCCCGCTTCGCCGTCTTTGACCAAAAACGAAAGCGTAAAGATATTCTCCACGAACTGCGCGAAGGACGTGGGGTTCACAGCGAGTTGTTCCACTGACAGCGGGACCTTAGCCGCCCTTCGCTCCTTCATCACCTTCACCATCCCTTTCATGGCGTGGTCGGTTTGCTGTTCCGCGTTCGTGTCGTCAACGGCGTCTGGCGCCGCGACGGGTCCTAAAACTTCCTTCCGCTGTCGCTGCGCCACGGTTCGAATCTTAACCTGCACGTCCATTGGGCCGTTCATAAAGGACGCCGCCGGGGCGTCGAAGAAGTGCCTGGTCTGCGCGCTCCCTAGCGTTTTCCAATCGAAAGCTCCGGTGTCTTCACACGCGGTGACTGACTTGTCCGCGCACTCCGCGGTGAAGATGTTGATCAACCGAGAGATAAACTCGCGCGGCGTGTGCTTCGCCGCGCCGCCCAGTTTTTTGCTCATCTCGTTACCAGCCTCCGCTAAAACGCAGTACAAACCGGTATCAACCTGCTGCTCGCGAGCCTTTTTGACTGTTGAAGTGAGGAGTTGTCGTAAGGAAATTGACGGTATGAATAGGGTTATGGTGTCAGTATAGGGACAGTGGTATAGGGTGAGGATTGAAAAAAACAAGACTTTTGGCTGCTTCTTTTGTGTGGTCATTATTTTGATTTGAGAGTCTCGCTGAATGACGCGACGTCCCTCCGCGTCTCGCGTGTTTCAGTTCGTTCCAACTTACCGTTCTTGTTTAGAATATCCGCGCGGTCGATCATCGTCGCCAGCGTGGTTTTCTTGGCGTTCGTGAGCTCGTCCTTGCGTGCTGTGGCGGAGAAGTCGACGCGGGTTAGTCATTAGTCATTAGAGGTGCCAACATCCGGTGCAGAGGCGGAAAATGAGTCGGGAGAGGTTTACAGGCGTACCTTTGACTACCGATTCCAGGTCCCGGTACTGCGACCGCAGCGCGCGCCTGAACTCGGGGTCTTCGAGATCAGCCCCATTCTCCACGACGTCATCTACGACGTCACGCATGGTGCGTGCAGTCCCCGTGTGCCGGCCAGATCCTGTGTGAGCGGATTCAAAACTTTGGCCAGAACCATGACCCATAAAAAAGTTATAACCTGGAATCTCGTTTCGGAAGGGGGCAAATCCTTGTCAGCATGACCTTTCGGGGCGGCGGGTGCGCGTCATTCCCCTCCGCGCCTGACACTCCCGCGTGGTCAGACACACTCCGGCGCTCCCGGACTTCAGGTGAGACATACCTTTCGGTTATCCTCCCGCGCGCTGAGGATTTCGGACAACAGAAGCGTCCGAACCCCACCCCCCCCCGAATCCCGTCGTTGTTGCTTTTCGGAGAAAAGTGCACTTTCCGAGGCTGTGTAAGGGTTACGAGGCCATACGAGCCAGGCACTGCTTCGCAGCTCGACGTGAGGCACCATAAGACCCATCTCTAACTCCTTCCCTCGATACCGTCGACACACCAAAACGCACCACCCCTCCCTAATCCTCCCCTTCCACACCCCTTCCGACGGTTCAGAAACCCACAGATTGTAGGGGCTACGACAACTACCCTAACTTTGCAAAAAAGAGTCCAACCCCATCATGCATCGCATCGCCAGTCTCGGCGACATGCAGGAGAGCAACAAGCACGAGCGCCACGTCGAGTACGGCGGTGCTCGCAAGCACAGCAGCGCTTTGTACGACAGCGACGACGAGCAGCACCTTGCGATGGTGGACCTGGGGAAGGTTTTCGAGTTTGTGTTGAAGAACACCTTGGTCGCCGTGATCACCGCGGTGTGGCAATCCATCGCGGGGCTGTACCACCTCACAAAAATCGGGAACTACGACGTGCTGTGGGAACCAACCACGGAGATGTTCCACGGCGAGGAATGAGGTAGGAGTGGATGATGCACAGCTTTAGAGGGATATACCCTGACTATAAAGCTATACGAGTACAGCTTTTAACATTAATTGAATTGTTGCTTGGAAAAAGCTCGTCTACTCAAATCACCCCCACGTGGCTCCCCAGGTGTCTCCTTTGCGTGTCCTTTCGGGTTGAACTGGCGGACGACGCTGCTTTGATCGCGTTTCGAACAGTCACCATCGAGCCTCCCTCGCGTGAAAACGCATCCCCTATCGAGACGTTCCGCAAATCGCCCTCCAGGTTTTCGTGCATTCTTTCGCGGCCGTGGTTTTTGCGCGCGCCGTGTTTTTCATTCATCGCGTCATATTCGTCTCGCAAATCTTCGGGCGTTCGCGTGTAGCCGTTACCGCGGTTACGGCCGTTCGCCATCCACCCCGCGAACACCCCGTCAGCAGTGGTGATGGTCTGCTTCTCTCTGTGCACGTTTTCTTTTACGCCTTTCACGGACTGTTCAGCCAACCCTATGTTCCGCACCGGCGTGTCTCCGAACCACGTGGGTTTGTTTTCGTCGTTTCTGTTTTCATCTTTGTCATTTTTTGATCCGACCAAAAGTTGGTCGTCTCCCCTGAACCCCCGCACTCTGTTCATGTCGTTTTCAGGGTCATTCGACTTGTCCCTGAAGTTGACGAAGGCCCGGTTCTGTTGTGCAATTCGCGCAGCTCGAGCCGCGGGGGGTTCCCTTGGTCCGCCCGCGGTTGGGTTGACGTCGCTGTAAAACTTGCCGCCGCCGATGCCGTCGCATTCTTTGTGCCACCGCCCTCTGTTTTCCCACCGCCCGGCGTGTTCATCACTTTTGTGTTCCAGCTTCGGATCGATGCGCTCCTTGCCCCACTCATGTCGTTGCTCCCATCGACCCGCATGTGTATCCGCACCTCTTCTGACATGTCCTAAAACTCCAACATCCTTCAAAGGGAAGCCGTCCGTGTCTCGGTGCACGTCTCCTCTTTGTTCCCAAACCCCTTCCAGAGTTTTGGACTTGTTCATCGGACCTATAGGGCGCTGGCCATTAGGACCTGCAGTTGGGTCACCTATTCGTGATGGCTTACCTTTGCCATATTGCTCAACCCTACCCTCGTACGCCCATCCCCCCCGTCTCTCCCACAACCCGTCATCCCAAACACCTTCCTTCGTATACCCCCGCTCGTGAATCCCTTTCGGTAGCTTCAAGTACCCTCCATTCTCCCAGACGTCGCGTGACATCCATCGCGCGTAATGGCCGCCGTTGGGCATCTCCAAGTGGTAATTCGCATCGTGAAACTTGCCTCGTTCCTCCCACCTGCCATCGTTACTCGCGCCTCCATTTTTATCTTTCTCTTTTTGAGACACTACTTTGTTCTTGCCTCCGCCGTCGCCGTAAAACGCTCGCTCCTCGTGTCGCCCGGCGTGCGCGTCGGCGGGTCTTCTTTGGAATCCGGATGTAGGATCAGTCTTTTCGTCCGCCCTTTGTTGCCACCTGTTTTCGTGCACGCCGGGTCCTAAAACCTGCCTCGGGCCTTTTGCCGCGATACTGGCGTAGAACTGGTCGGTTTTCTGTTTCAGCTTCAACGCGGTGCGGCTCAAGTGCTCGTGTTCGCGGGGGTCATCAAACGCGGCGGAAGTTGTTGATGCACCATTCTTGTAACTCTGGTTTCGGTCACTCTCGGAAGTCCCGACTTTGTCATCACGGGAGGTATCCTCCATCGGTGGCGGCCAGATCCCGTCAACGGGGCCTTCGCCACCGTCGCCGTACGTGGCTCTGGCTTGCCACCGGCTCACCCCCCCGGTTTCGTTGTACGCCCGGGATTTGTCCCGTGAGAACGCGGATTGCTTTTCGCAACCGATGTTCCCGTGGTCTTCAAAGTTCCACCTCGACCTTGGACCGAGCGCGGCGGTGCGCTTCCTGCGCTCGAGCTCATACAAACGAATCACTTGCTTGGCGGTGAGTCTTTCGCCTTGTCCCCCCGCGGAGTCGGGAAGACATCCCGCGGGGGCATCCCGGCCCGCGCGGTCGAAGCGCGACATGGAAGTGTCGGCATTTCTTTCGGGTGCGTCACGGAACTTTTTCCAACGGAAACGAAAAAGCACAATTCCCGAAACTCATAAATTCCCGGGTCAGAGCTCTTCGCGCACCCGGCCACATGGCGGAAGCGCTGGCCCTGGCGTCGCTGCGCGCGGAGACGGCGCAGCTCGTGGCGGAGAAGGATGCGGACATCGCGCGTTTGAAGTACGACCTCGCGGTGGCAAACGGCGAGAAGGAACGCTTGACGAAGGTTGGGGAGAATTTGGGACGGACCAACGCGGTGCTTGAAAGTGAGCTCGAATCGAGCGTAGAGTTGTTACGATTGGAGCGGGGAAGGACTAAGCGTCTCACCGCGGCACTGGAGAAGGCACGGGCGTTCAGAGACAAGGTTGATGTAATGCGGCACGAGATGCAGCGGGGGGTTGTGATTGCGTTTAACCAGCTGTCACGCGCGGCGACCGCGCTGGACGGGGAGATGCATCAATTCTTCGGCACCATGAACAGCAGGGAGGAGTGGAATTTCGACTTCGATGATGATGTGGATACCTTTGTGGATGAAACCCCTTCCAAGTTCACAGCTTCGCAAACCACACCTCCGAAAGTGAGTGACATGGCCTCCACGTTCGAGCGACTCGCGGTGCCAAAACACTCACAGGGAAAGGGAAAACCGGAGGACGATACCTTGCGGAGAGTAGCGTCTGAATATTGATAGTTTTGTTTTCTAATTAGCTTTACTGTAAATTACATCGTTAAAACGAATCTTCCGAGTCGCTCCCCCGTTCGGACTCGCTGACTTCTTCAAACTCGTCGCTTAAATCGTCCATGTCGGGGTTTAAATCCAGCTGCACGAACGGGACGACTTTTCGCGGTTTCTTGGGCGCCAGCAACGCGTCGTCGGGTTTCGACAATGGCTTTTCAGTTGTAGATTTATCCTCCACAGACGATGACCCAATGTGCAGCGGGTCTCCCGGTTTCCACCCCGGCGGCGGAGGTGGTATGCCCGCGGGCCATGGCTGGCCTGGTTTCCAACTAGACAGCAACTCTATTACCTTCGTTAGGGGGGGCATTTTTCCATCAATACTGGCTTTCCGCGCTTCCTCCGCGACCTTTTGCTCCGCGGCTTGTGTCTGTTCTCTTTGTTTCACCTCTGAAGCGTGCCTGGCGAGGTGCGACGCCCCGAAGTGCTCGTCCTGCGGGGCGGGGGGTACTGCGCCGAACAGCGGTGCGCCTGGTTCGTAACCCGCGGGGGCGAACGTGGTGTACGAAATTCGCCGCGCGTAGTCCACTACGTCGCGTGCGCCCACCGCCCCATCCAAGGGCAACGAGACGTGATCCATGTTCCTCGCATCGTCGATCGCGCCTTGAAGCCCAACATGCGCATCCCGGAGCTCCACGGCGAACGCCAGCAGAGTGTTGTCGCCCTTCGTCATCGGCATCCCGTCCCTATCCGCGAACCCGACGGCGAGAGGATGGCCCGGAAGCACGATGCGCGGGGTCCTCTGGAAACAGATCCCGGGGATGATGTGTATTAAGATTAGATTTGCCTTGGACGGAAATAGTGAGATAAGAACAGCAGCAGCTGGGTACGTGTATTAGGGGACCGACTGATTGTATTCGTCTCATCTGAATCACAAAGTTAAGACTCTCTCTGTGTCATCTCAACCGCCCCTTCTTATTCATCCTTGGTGAGTTCCGCGATCGCCTTGCGCCGCTTGTTCGCGGCGACGGCGCGCTTTCCCGTGAGCAGGATTTGGTTGATAAACAGCAAACCGAGTAATCCAGCAAAAATAACGCTACCGCGCTGCCAGTCCTCCAGCGTCTTGCAGAACCCAAAGGTTAAAATTCCGCCCACTTTCAACGCAAGAACGAGGTGCTCCTCGAGCTGAGACAGGATAGGGATGCGGGGCAGGGCGTTTGAAGTGCCAGAAATCTCGGGGCCTTTGCCCGCGGAGTACGTCACTAAACTGGGCCCGGCGCTAAACACGCCGGTGCTCTTCGGCACAACCACGAACGTCAAGGTTTCGCTCGCGCCGGGTGCCAACTCGGAAAACGTCGCGCGCGTGCTGCCCAGGATGTCGAACTGCGCGTCGTCCCACATAGGGTCATCCACCAAAACGGAGGAAGCGGGGCTGTGGTGGGAAGGGTTAGGGTTAGAAGGTAGTCATACAGACGGTCAGTCATCGGGTGAATGAAAATTATCTAAATGAAAGAGAGTTTCCGAGAAGAAAGGGATTCAGATCCGCGACAAGGTCATCTGACATCTGGTGTCATCTCATCGCGTATCGTCCCTCTTCCGTGCTTTGATTGTGGGCATATATAACTATTCTTACCTGTCTCCTGCATTGTACACGTCGATCTTGATGGTCATGTTTTTGCCGATCACGAGCTGGGACTCGACGACGGACTGGATGGGATGATTGAGAGGAATGGATGAATGAGGGATTGGTCAGATCGAGGAGTGCGATCGCGATCGGAGATGTATTTCAAGGTCGTCTCTGTCTGTTTGCTCATACGATTCGCATCCAGTACTTTATCATCCACACGTACCTTGTGCACGATGAGGTGCGCCGAGGAGGGCGCGGCATCTTCCTGCGCGACGGCGCTACCCACGAGAAGCGTGGCGACGAGCGCGCAAATCGCGAGACGCATCACGGCGCGAGATTTCGACATCATCGGTGCTGTGACTCTTTGTCTGTGACTCTTTGTCTTACAGGTCCTACGACTGCGCGAAACGTCTCCGGGAGGAATCGAATCGAACGGCGACTCGAACGAGCGTAGCGCGGCCGTGTGTGCCTCGCGAGGCGAAGGATGGATGGAAAAAGGCAAAAACCTCCGCGGCTCTGTCGTCAAGTCGCGAAAGTTCAACTCGTGATGAAGATGCTTGAATTGGATTGAGGGCCTCTCACTCGGCCGAGCCCCTCAACACGCGCGTGGCTTCTTCCCCATCCTTTCGTGCGTATTGCCGCGATGGCGGACGAGGAGACTACCCCAGTCCCCCCCGCGCCTCCCCCCGCGCCCGTGATCCTGCACGCGTGGCTCCCCGCGGACCCCCTCCCAATTTTAGGGGAGGACGAAGAGGCGCCCGCGCGCAAGCCTCTTGACGTCCTTCTTAAGGACATCCCGCGCCGGCTCAAGGCGAGCGCGCCAGTCGCGACGCAAAAGCGGTGCAAACAAGCAATCGCGCACCTGAAAGCAAAGATCGAGGAAATAGGGGAGATCAAGGTACGTTGACATCGCGGAGTGGGAACGATCAAATCAAATTCAATCTGTTCTTGTCGTTTGGCATCGACAACCACGTAACGCAAAACCTCGTAACCCTGAACCCTGAACCCTTCACGACCTCTAACCAACGTACCCCATTACATCTTCACAAACCGCAGGAGAATGACGAGTTGGTTTTAGCCAAGACTGAAGAGAAGACAGCGCTGGAGACGGAGTTGGCGGCTAACGAAACTTTGCTATCGGAAGCGGATGCCGCGTTCGAAGAGCTCACCGCCGCGCTGTGCAAGGGCGAGCACACTACCCGGGTCTGGGTCGACAGCATCAATAGGTTTATCGATGTCGGCGCGCTTGAAATAATTCCGGACGCGGACAGGGCGCACACAATTGTCGTGCCTGGGACCGCTGAAGCTGACGCTCCGGGCGGCGGTCCGAACGCGCGGCGAGTGGTTGGCGACGCCGACTCGGCGGCGTTCGCCACCGCGAACGATGGTGGAGTCACAAACACAGCTTTACTCTCCAGAGTCACGTGCAAAGCCCTAGGCGAGTTCCTGACTCAATCCCAGGTGGAGAAGAAGACGCCTGCATCCAGTACAGTCGCGGGGACGCAACCAACCGCCACACCGAAATATGAACCCAACGTGTTTGTCGGTGCCGAGCTAGCAGCGGCTGGGTGCGAGCCGTGGGCAGACAGCATGATATCTGCGTTGGGCGATACCGTGGAGCGCCTTGACAAAGTGGTGATTCGGTGGAGAGACACCAAGGTTCCTGGAATAAGTACCGTGCTGAAAGCAATGACTACGATGGGCGAGGACCCGGAAGCGACCCCGGAGCAAAGGAAAGTGGGAGGCGCGTACGTCGAGCTGGACGACTTTTCAGACGGGGCAGTGAAGGTTTTGAGGGAGTGCGCCGTGCTGGGTGTGATGCCGATTGGGTTAATTCTACCCGCATCACACGCTTTCTCGAAACAAGCGCAACTCGTGCGTCAGGAGTGCGATGCTTTGGGTGTCGAGATTCTCGTGAAGGACGTGCTGATGGGCGGGTTGGTCGGCGAGAAATATGTTGGGGTTGCTGAAAAGTCTTTGAAATTCCCGGTGCTCGCGGAAAAACGAGGCACCCCCGAGTTTGAGCCCTTACGAAATATATTGAGCTCATCTGACGGGTGGGATAAGCACCTAGATGTGTTAAACGCGCTGAAAGCCTCGGAAGTGGGTAGTATTGAAACCGCCGCGGTTAACATGTTCCTGGAGCGCGACATGCGGTGCGTCGTGACGTCGGCGTTAACCGAACCGCCTGGGTTCGAAATACTCCCCGAGTACCTCCCGGAACGGTGCAAGCCGAAACCGGTTGAGGAAGCGACGGAAACTTGTGAGGAAGCCACGGAAGAGGGTACAAAGGAAGAGACTGAAGAGGCTGTAGAGGAAGAGACTCCAGAACCCGGAAAAGTGCTCCCTTCTAAACTTGATGACGCGAGAGCCGTGTGGAACAAAGCGTACGGAGCAGTCGCCAATCCCGCGGCGTAATGTATTGAATGCTATCTAACAACTGCAACCTCCGCTATCTACGTACCTTCCCACGTTATGCGCAGGGAAACATAACCCCCCTCGTACCAGTCGTCGCCGAGATTTTTCTCAATACTCGTCTCGCGCACCGCCAACCCCAGTTTTTTCATTTGTTTCGTCATTGCGTCGAGCAACGCGCGGCTTCGAACGGCGCCGAAAATCAAGCACTCTCCATTTTGTTCCAGCCTTCTTTGGATCACAAACGGAAGTGTCGCCACATGCATATCTTCGTACAGAAGGTCGCTTCCTATGATTCGGGTGAACTTTTCACCAACGCCGAGACGCGGGAGCCACCCCCCGCGCTTTGACGCGGCGTCCACGTTTTCTGGAGTCGTCGCGTCATCGTCGCTACTCCCACTGCTCTCCGGTCCCCCAGTATCTCTCCTCGCCTCCTGTGCTTCCACTCTCCAGTCGCACCGAGCCACGGTACACCGCCCGCCGGTTGACGTTTCATCTTGATTATAATTATCCTCCGCGGCGGTGGCGAGCGAATCTAGCAGCGCAAACTCAAAATCAGTGAGCACCACTTTTTTCGCGCCGAGCTTACTCGCCAGGAGCCCGCACAAACCAACCCCTGCGCCGAGTTCCAGAATGGTTTGGCCTTCCAGCCATTCTGGGTTGTTTATCAAATTATCACTAAGCATGTTCGCCGCCCTCCACAGTTTCGCGCCGACGCCGTTTCCCAGCGCCAACTCTCGAACGCGAATGACGACGTCATTGCCAAAAGTTTTCGTAACAATCGTCGCTGTGATGGTTGATGCCACGATGCACGCCGCTTTCGCTGTGGACAAGGCTTCTCGTAGGGTTTCGTTTTCTTGGGTAGCCTCGCCTGCTATGCTTAACGATGCCAACGCTGCCTCCAGCCTCGCGCTCGCGCCAGCTTCAGTGGCTTCGTCCGCGTACACCCTGTCGCTGGCAACCTTGGCCGCTAAAGATCGACACGCCCTCTCCCGCCGACCAAACGCGCGTTTTGGGTTCTCCAGCGTCTCGAGCCACTCGCCGACGTGCTCGCCCGCGACGAGCGCGGCGTACCAGTCCCCTTCATCCGCCACGGGATCGTCCGTGTCGCTGGCGCCGGGCATGACTCAGACCCGCCCACGCGCGAAACAGAATGGACGACCACGACCAGGTCGATGGTCACCCATTCTCAATCTCAGCACAACGTTAGAAAGCATATTTCCAACTGTCATCAGAACCCAAACGTGACTCCCTAAAATTCGAACGCAACGGATGACCCATTCACTCACCCCCGCGCGGTGCACCTACCGCCGCGGTCGTCGAGTGCTTAGAGTGCATGTCGGCACGCGACGCGATCGAAACCGAGGTACGTGTTGAAAACGCGGCCGATCGTTTCCGCGGGTCACGACCCAGTGATCGTTGTTGAACGATTTCAACGGATTCCCGCCGCGTTGTTGACGCGATAATCGATGTTGAATTCGTTCTCGTCGCTGACCATTCCCCCCCCTGATACCCCTCAGTCCGTCTCGCCCGGCATCCACGCCCCGCACACGCTCGCGGAGACGCACCCCACGCGGCCGCGTGTCCTGAACACTTCGCCTAGTGACGTTCTTTTCGGCAACGTCATGACGCAAGTCGCGCCCGCCCCTGAAGGGCGCAAGCCGTCCCCGGACATGACGAGCAACGAATCGTGGGTCGAGGGCACCGCCTCTCCCTCGATCGTTGACAACGTGGATCCCTCACCGTTGCAGCACTTCATGATCTACACCAGCACGTTGATACCAATCGCATGTTTCTTAGGGATTTACAGCGCGATGGGCGAAGGCGTGTACGTGTTTTCGCAGCTCTCGAAGGATGGCAACTACGAAGTCGCGTGGTGGCTGTGCGTGGTCGCACTGGGGTGGCTCGCCGCGCTGTGGGTCGTGGATGCGTTCGACAAGAGCATCACGAGCACCACGGCGAAGAACGTGGTGTACTTCCTCACAATAATCCCATTAGGCGCGATGTTCATCGCGTCGCTGTTAGCGGTGGAGGAGTACATCTCCGCGCCGATGGTGCTGTTCGTGGTTTTCAAAGCTTTGGTGGACAAGGTTTTGTACGACACCGCGTTTCCGTACGTAGCGCTGGGGAAGTTCATGCTGGCGAATGGGTACGCGAACTTGGTCGCATCTCTGGTCACCATGTCAGCTTGGTTAGTCTGGATGTGGGGCTTCGACAATGAGTGGAACAACACCGGGATGTTTGCGATTTACCACGAGGAACTGGACTGCAACCGGGCGGTTGATTCGTTGGAAGAAGCGCGGTGCCAAGCCGCTTATCTTCTCTGGGCGAGCCCGTTGATTATATCAGTGCTGTGCTTCTTCTTCGGCATCGCGTGCATGTACCTCGCGAAGGACGGCTCAGCGCTGCGTATGCTCGTGGTGCAGTTCCTGGTCGTGGGCATGGGCATGTGGGTTTCTGTAAGCATCTCGGGCGCCGAGATGGGATTAGCGGATGACATTCTTCAATTCGCGCTGTTGTTTTGTTCCATGATGATCGTGGTTTGCGTTAACATGATAGGGTACGACAACTTAAAGGTACAGCTTGGTAGTTTAAAGATGACCCAGAAAATCACGGAATACAGCCAATCAAACTTCGCAAAGGCGATGATCATCGTGCTTACGCTGCCGATCATGCCGGCGTTTTTGATTCTCTCGGCGCTGATTCGCCAAGCACGTATTTTCGGCCTCTCAATGGCGTCTTCAAAACGCGAAGCCGACGTCGAGTTCAAGTACTTCACCGCCGCGGGCTGGGGAATGCTGCGGTGGCTGTTCTCGGACGTCACCGCGGTGTTCACCTGGGCCGCGTACATCGCTATGTTCTACTTCATCTGCGACGTCGGCGTGGGCAAAGGTGCAGTACTATTCTTAGGGTGGATGATCTCCATCATGAAGGAATACTCCCCGGCCGTGGTGCTGGTGTGTTTCGTGTTTTTGGGAGTCGGCATGTTCCTACTGCCACCAGTACCAGGCCCCCCGGTGTACCTCACCGGCGGCGTCCTGCTAGTAGGCTCCATGCAGGAGGAGTTTGGGTTCTGGGGCGCCACCATTATATGTGTGTTCGTGTGCTGGTTCGTGAAGCTCCTGTCCTGTGCGCTGCAGCAAAAGATGTTCGGCGAGAACTTAGGGTCTTACGTCGGGGTGCGGTACGTCGTCGGGATCAACAGTAAACAGATGCGCGCGATCAGGTACTGCTTGATGCAACCCGGGCTGAACCCCGCGAAGGTTGCTATCCTTTGTGGAGGGCCGGATTGGCCCACCTCCGTGCTTTGCGGGATTTTAAGAGTCCCGCTGCACGAATCCATGATCGGCACCGCCCCCGTGTTAGTGCTGTACCTCACGTACACCGTGATGGCGGGCGCGTTTATGCTGAAAACAGGAGGGACGTGCGACATCGATGAAGTCGTGTTGGATGCTACTATCTCGCCGCCTCCTCCTTTGAGCCCCTCGCCCCCCCCCGCGGAGTACGCCGAGGTAGGCAGCGCGAACTACTGGGAAATGGCCTCCGCCGTCGCGCTGGGCGTCGCCATGATCTCCATGTCCTGCACCTCGTTTGCCGCAGTGTACTACATGGAGAACACGATCGAAACGAAAAAGAAAGAGTGCGCGGCGTACCCCACGGACGAGGAGGTTGAGGCGCGTGAGTTGAAAGTACAGGCGAAATCCGTGGCGTACAAGCACGTCACGCGGTGGCAAAACCTGCCGGTTGTCGATCGGATTCTGCTCGGCGGGGCTGTCGGGTCCATGACCGCGGCGTGTCACATGGCGGGCAACTTCGGTTCCTCCTGTTTCTCAACGTTCACCGTGACATGCACCGTCGACTTGGTGGACGTGGTGAAAACCTTAGGGTGGGTCGCTATCGGGTGCTTCGGGTTCGGGTTGGTGCTGTTCCAGGCGTACCAAAACGGCGCGAAGAAACGAACCAAATCCGTGATGGAGTCAAACTCGGAGAGAAAAGACGACTTGCAGGTCACAGACGCGGAGACGCCGAAATAAGACGACGGGGGTATTGTTATAATATTGCTATATTGTTATTGTACGAGCTGTTTTGAGAGAAAAGATGTCGTACTAATCGTCCCTGACATACCCCGAGTTCTGTCGCCTTAACGCTTGTCGAGCTGTCCCACGGGCAGCCATTCGCGCGCGACCACTGCAGCATCTCGAGGTGACCAAACCCCGCTGCATACGCGCACTTGTACTCGTCCCACGGGCACCCGTTTGCGTGCACCCACCTCAGCATCACGAGTTGCCCGGCCCCCGCCGCTGCCGCGCAGAGCAATTGTTTATGCTTCAGACGACCTTGCAAATGCAGGTGCTTCAGCGTGCTTAAGCATCCGAGCTTATGGGCATCCTCCTCATTCACTTCTTTATCTCACGCCCTGTCGCCTTTACCGCGTCGTGCATCGCACGATTCACCGCCCGAAACCGTGCGAGGTCAGGGATGTTTTTAGTACTGAGGATCAGATTGATGATCTCTGGGGGAAGGCTCGAAATCGGTTGTCGCGCGTTGAATTGGTACGTAAAACGCGCATCATGCGTGAGCGCTCTGCGCGCTGTTCTACCCGCACGCTTGGCAGCGCCTTTTGAGTTAGGAGGCATGCCGTCGCGCCTGGTGTTGTGGCTCGAGAGCGAGATCTGCAAGAGGACAAGGAAAAGTCAGTTTCCTGGGACGTTACGACTTCCCTCATTCATCATTTGCGAGCAGCGCGCCGCGAGTGAAAAAATCCTCCATCGCTAAACCCCCGCGTCGCCCGCCCACACCATCCCTTTCTGTACCGCACATCGCCAAGGGTCGAATCACCCTCTAGACGCGCAGCCGTCGTTGATAAACAGCACTCAGTCATCATGTTAATTCCCAAAAAGAACCGCAAGGAGGTGTACAAGTACCTCTTCAGAGGTGCGTATCCCGGCGACGAATTAGATGAACTCTCGATCGGCGTTCTCACTGGCGGTGCCGAAGATTTCCCGCATCACGTACCCACGCTGACCCCCGTACCTCCCCCCTCCACCAACCACAGAGGGTGTCATCTATGCCAAGAAGGACTTCAATCTCCCCGCGCACCCTGACATCCCGGGCGTGCCCAACCTCCAGGTACGTGAAGGGTATATGACGTATCTCCGGCCGGTGGGATGAAACACGAGTGGCAAACCCTAAACCACGAACGTTTGATGATTGAGCAGTGAGATGATGTGCCGTTCGATTCAAACTAACCTCCCTCTCCTCTCCCCACTCAAACCTAACCCCACAGGTGATCAAGCTCATGCAGTCGTTCACTTCCAAGGAGCTTGTGAAGGAGATTTTCTCCTGGCGCGTGTACTACTGGTACCTCACCAACGAAGGCATTGAGTACTTGAGAGAGTACCTCAACCTCTCCGCAGACGTCGTGCCCAACACGCTGAAGAAGTCCAACCGCCCCGCCACGCAACCCATGCGTGACGAGCGCCCCCAAAGAGGCGGCGACCGCCCCGGCGGCCGCCCTGGCGGTGACCGCGGCGGGTACCGCTCCGAAAGGCCCGGCGGCTTCGGAAGAGGCGGTGGCGGCGACAAGGGCGGCGCCCCTGGTTCCTACAACCCCCAGTTCGCTTAATTCTTTGAGCGGAGGTTGGCAGAATCTTCCGACTGAGTCGCGACTGCGGTAGGATGGGGTATACGGTACTTACCAGTATTACACATACCCTGACCTGCGCGGAAGCGGAACAAAATGTGAGAAGACGAGGGAGTGCTGTGTCTCTTCATAGTGTTACAATGACGAGCTCGTTTCTTCTTTTGAATTGCTTTCTCCTTTATTTCACTTTCTTCTCAAACCCTCCTCTCACTTCGCGACCTTCCTCACCGCCTCGACGTCCACGCCTTCCACCCCCAGGCCATCGAACCACGTGATGAACTCCTTTGCCATTCTCTTCACCCCCCCTTTCGTGTCGCTCTCAAAATTCAGCACGCACACCGGGTCGTGTAACGATTGGCGCAACAGAAACCACCCGGCTTTGTTTTCGCCTTCGTCAACGCAAACGCGGTACCCCTCGTGGTTCACCTCCACGGGAGAGGCGTTTTTAAACACGCTTTGATCGCCTTTCAGCACTTCCGTTTTGAGACTCTCGATCAAACTCGCGCCTACTGGTTTGAAATCGTCACTCAATATCTTCAACCTTGCCTCCGCTTCCTCCTTCGGTTCCTTTAAATCCGACAACAAATCCGCCACTCCTTTGCCGCCACTTTTTCGTCTTCGCACCGCTTCTATTACGATCTTCACCGCGAGATACGCGCCGTCGTCCAGGTTGTGGTTCTCTTTCATAGCGCCGTGGCCACTGGTTTCGATCATTAAAAAACAATCCGTTCCACTTTCATTCAACTCCTTGCCCTTGTCGATGACGTTCTTGTAACCCCGCATGTACCGCAAGTGTTGGCCTCCTTTTTGGGTTATGAATTGTTCGAGTCCGTCGGACGTGACAGAATCCGTAACGATCGTGGAACCGGGGTGTTCGGCAAGCACGATCGCGGACAACACCGCAATGAGCTTGTTTCGATTGATTTCGATACCGTTCGAATCGATCACAGCAGACCGGTCCACGTCCGTGTCGAACACAACGCCTAGATCTGAATTTGATTTGGTAACCGCGGCGACGGCGCTTTCCATCGCGGAGCTATCCTCCGGGTTCGGGCTGTGGTTGGGGAACAAACCGTCAGGTTCTAAAAACTGCGACCCCGAGATATCCGCGCCTAGGGGTTCCAAGACCTCAGTGGCAAAGAATCCGCCAGATCCGTTACCTGCGTCCACCGCGATTTTCATCCCAGTCAACGGTTTGGAGGAGGAGTCTTCCCCAATCCCATCACAAATGAGTTTTTTCAACTGCCCAGCGTACGTGGGAAGGAACGCTTTGTGTTCCACAGAATCAACGGAAGTCGAACCGTCATCATTGAGTGTAGGAATGGGGTGCCCGCCAGGTGCCTGTTTACATTTTTCAGAAGCACTCTCACAAATGGCTTTGATGTCGTTCTTGTCCAGGCCGCCACTCTTGGTGAAAAATTTCGCGCCGTTGCGGTTGAACGGCAGATGCGACGCCGTTAACATCACAGCCGCGTCGTATGAAGTATCGACTGTGATAGTCGACATGAAACATGCCGGGGTCGTGGCGAGGCCTAAATCTATTATCCTCACACACCCGGCGTTTTGGAATCCAGCGAACGACGCGTTGGCGAGTGCCGGGCCTGACAGCCGCGGATCCCGACCAATCGCAATCACCACATCCTTGGTTTCTTTTTTTAACTTTTTGGCCAGCCACTCCGCGAACGCGTCCGCGATGAGAAACGCAGCTTCTTCGTTCAGGGTTACCGGTTCCCCCTCCACGCCATCCAACGCGACCCCTCGGACGTCACTCCCGTTCTGCAGCTTAAGGAGCGTCTTTGGAGTCGTCGTGGTGACGAACGTGTCCTTGGGCACCACGTTCATGGCGTTGACGCGTAATCCGATTTGACCACGAACGGGGCGCTTGGGGGTGAAACCGCGGGATAAGCCGGGTTTCACAGTACCTCTACCCGCGGTGAATAAAGCTGCGCGGTTGGAAACGCACGGGGCGGTGGCGAGCGCGCGCATGTAGGCGGTCGACCGGTCGCTCGCGAGTACTCGCGAAGCTCCTCGGAAAGATTTAGAAGATACTTTCCACGGGAAACCGTCGGACGAACAAACAACGTCGGCGCGACGAAGCGTTCGGGGACGACGAGGGTGCGGAGACGACGGATAACGACTAGGTACACACGCGTTTGGCGTACAGGAGTAGGGCGAAAGTCCGAGGCTGGTGGGTGCGGTGCGCGCGCGGGTTGTGCAGCGTCGGATTGAACAATCGAGGTGACGGGGCGCGCTTTTTGGCGATTTTCGGAGATTTTCTTTTTGCTTCCCAAGTCGCGCGCCTCGCCACTTGCCGGTCCGCAGGTCCGGGTTTCGTCGCGATGGCGGACGCGAAGACCTCGGTTACGAAGGAGGAAGATTCTTTGATAAAGACGCGTTTGTTAACGCAGACCACTACGGCGAGGCAGGGTGCGGATCCTCCGGTGAAGCGCCTGGTGAAGAAATACCTTGCGTTCTGTGGGGCGCTGACTAATGACGCCTCCACCGCAGAAGACACAGAGAAGCACAAGGAGGGTTTTCTGAAAGAGCTCGCGTTGTACGAATTTGCACTGGGCAGGGTCGCCGCGGTGACGGACGCGAACGCGCGTGAGATGGCGAGTTACGCAGAAGCGCGGGGGGAGGTGGATGATGCGGTTTCGTTGGCTGAAAAAGACATCAGAGCGCTTAGGGACAAATTAGACGCCGCGCGTCGTGACCGGAAACACAAGGAGGAGTACGAAACGTTGCGAAGGCTGTGTGTGCAGCTGCCGAGTCGGAGTGACACTGAGTCTGCATGCGCTGATTTGGAGGAACAAATAGCGGTGCTCGAAAGAGAATCCTCAGATGCATTCAAGAAACTAAATTTGCGAAAAAAACAATTCGCGCTCCTGCTGCATGCCGCGTCCGAGCTGCGGGACGAGCTGGAGGAGGAGCAGAGCGGGGTAGTACCCATGGAGAGTTGACCCATAGTGCCCATGGAGACGTGATGTATCCCACCGGTATCAACCGTACATTCATTACTTTTAAATCTCTAATCCTAATCTCAATCGACGCTATACCCCACGCGCGTTACTTTGTCCCGGGGCTTGGCGAGTTCCACCATCATCGGCCTGGTTGATTTCCCCTGTCGTGCCCACTCCTCCACGCAGGTTGCGGCGTAGTGCTTGAACAGTTGGTCGTCCTCCTCGATCGCGCGTTCCCCTCGTTCAAAGTCCTCCAGCTCGCGTTGGAGTTCGAATTCAGCCTTGGCTTGTTTCCGCCGGATTTGGTTGATGTGCATGGCTTGAACCTTCTTGGCGTCCATTCGATTTGCGGCTGCTCTTTCCTTCTCCTCCTCTTCGAGTTCCAAGCTCCTAAGTTGCCACCTGCGCACCTCATCTTGTTCCTCCTGTAGCACTCTTTGTCTTTCATACTCCCTAATAGCGAGCTGCTGCTGCCGGCTCCTGTGGATCATCTGTAAGTCTTCGATACGATCTGCCGCTTTCATAGCCTCCTTCTCTTCAGCCACCAACTCCGCCGCCCTCGCTTCCTTTTCAAACCGCGAATCGTCCTCCTCTTCCTTCGCCGCGAGCTGCTGCTCCATCACCGCGACGATTGCATCGCGTTTCTTCTGTGCTTCAGCACGCTTTGAGCTATCGCGAGCTTGGCGCGCCAGGTTGGTGAGTTCCTTGCGTCGCGCGAACGCCTCTTGCGCGCGATCGAATTTCTCCGCCTCTTGAGCTTCTCTAAATCGATGCAACTTGAGCGCTTCATTGGCAAGAGCAGTAGCTGCTCGGTCCGCCACCGCCACCGCGCGTCTCTTTTCCTTCTCAGCCTCTTTCTCTTGCGCCTCTTCAAGTGCGCGTTGCCGGATCATGCGCCCCTCCTGTTTGTCCAACAGATACTCGTCATGCGCGTTGCGTCTCAACTCATCAATCTGGCCCAGGACGAATTGGTTCGTCTCAGCGATGCGTTGTGCTCTTTCTTTTTCTTTGATCGTCTCCGCAGTCTCCGCGACAATTAATGATTGCGCTTGCTCACGCACGAACGTCGCTTCATGACGCTCCTTGAGAGATTGCATGTGCTCCGCGGACTCAATCTGCGCCTCCCTTTCACTCAACACGTCGCTCAGCAACAAGCTCGAGTGGAAACTCTTGACGCGCTCCGTCTCGTCGTACAGTTTTTTACTCGCGCGCTGGATGTGGCGCTGGCGTTCCTCCGCGCGATCGGTGGCTTCAACCCGGTCGTTCGCTCGTCTCGATTGTTCCTCTCGCTCAAAAGAAGCCGCGCGCTCTGCTTCTTTGTTCTTGCGGCCAGCCTGTCGTGATCCGGGGTTTATAGGGGTGGGTAGGAGTCAGTCAATTGCAATATGATGAGCATAGATGAATGAGTGCATAAAAAGTTAATGCCAAATCCAAGTCAAGATCTTCGACCGATGGATGTGTGGGTTGTGGCTCTTCAGTTAATCGTACCTCTAGCGTGTTCGGCCACCGCCCGGCGCGTGCGTCGCTCAGGGCTTTGAGGTGCAAGCGCTCGTCCTCCCGTTTGTTGGGTGTCGACGTGGAGTCGCGGAGCTGCGACGGAAAGGGAACTCGAGGTCAGAGGGAAGGAGGGGGGTATGACGAAAGCGGAAACAGATTGCCCAGAAGGAAAGGCGGGTGCGAGGCTCGGCGTTTAAGACCCTAACCCTAAATCCGTACCTGCTCTCGCATGCGCGCGAGCTCGCTCGAGGATAAAATGACTGGACCCATGGCGGCCAGCACACCCGCGGGGAGCGGTCGGGAATGGGATGGAGTTTTTGGAGTGCATTTATGTCTCAGGAAGCTCGTCCGAATAGACCCATAGCCTGTCTCATGGCTCGCCTGGATTATTTTACTGTATGGGTATTCACTCTGTTTGAATTTGCCAGATGGATGGCTGAGGGTGCCCGCGGCTTGTTGAAACGGGAGAGATCAATCCAACCGGCACTGCCCGTTGCGCTATCGCCGCTGCGCTTCTCTTCGCCGACATATGGCAGAGGACATTCTCGCGGATCTGATGGGTAGCTTCCTTATCGTCGCGCCGGCGGTGTTCGGCATGCTCTTCGCGTACTGGCTGTTCAAGAAGGTACGCGGGCGAACGGCGCCAACGAGTAAAATTGAAACGACCCGCCAACGTGGACAGTCTCAATCGAACTGCGACATCGACGAACGCGTGACCGCAATCATTATTCTCGCAACTCACTCACCCCCCCATTCCACCAATAGGTTGCTAAAATCTCCCTTTTCCGTCAAACCCGTGAGGATGACGAAGCTTTACTTCGTCGCATGGAACGCGCGGATGAATCCGGGGGCGAGGCTGATTCGTACCAAAAGCTGAGGCAAATCTACCGCGACATTCAAAACGGCGCCAAAGCGTTCTTGGCCGCAGAGTACCGCATGTGCCTCATGTTCCTGGCGTTCTTCGGGTTCGCCATGGTGTTCTTCGTGGCCAAAACGGAGTACGGGTGGGACTTCAAGATTGGTATTCTCACCGCGTTTTCGTTCGTCGTCGGCGGGATCACGTCGATGGTCGCCGGATACATTGGCATGATGATCGCCGTGTTCACCAACGCGCGGTGCACGATGAGTGCTACGTTGACCCCCGAAAGCGCCGCGTGGAGAGAGTCCTTCAACTCTGCGTTCAGAGGCGGTGCCGTGATGGGCTTTGCGCTGAGCGGCCTTGGTTTATTGGTCATGTACTTCCTGATGTGCGTGTACGTCTCGGCGTTTGACGTCGCGTCGGAAGCGGTCAAATTGTTCGAGTGCATCGCCGGCTTCGGCCTCGGCGGAAGTGCCATCGCGATGTTCGGAAGAGTCGGCGGCGGGATCTACACCAAGGCCGCTGATGTCGGCGCGGATCTCGCGGGCAAAGTCGTCGCCGGGATTCCCGAAGACGACCCACGCAACCCCGCTACGATTGCGGACAACGTCGGCGACAACGTCGGCGACGTCGCGGGGATGGGTTCTGATTTGTTCGGCTCCTTCGCGGAGGCCACCTGCGCCGCGCTGGTGATCGCCGCGCAGTCGCACGATCTCGTGTCCGCGGGGTGGGACACCCTTGTTTTCCCCCTGTACATCTCAAGCGTGGGTATTTTGGTGTGCGGCGCCGTGTCCTTCGTGGCGACGGACTTCAAGCCCGTGCGGAACGAGCAGTCCATCGAGGAAGTGCTGAAAACGCAGCTCGCCCTCACCACGCTCGGGATGACCATCGCCATGTACCCCGTGTGCCAAGTGTTCATGCCCGAGGAGTTCTTCCTCGGCCCGAAAACGTTCGTCTCAGCGTGCATGGACGGCGCCGCGTCGTCCAAGTGCGTCACGAGCGGACCGGTGAGCGCGTTTTGCTGCATTGCCGCCGGTTTGTGGGGCGGCCTCATTATCGGCTTTGTTACCGAGTACTACACCTCGCACTCGTACAACCCGGTGCGGGAGGTTGCGCGCTCAACGGAAACCGGCGCCGCCACGAACATCATCTACGGCCTCGCGTTGGGGTACAAGTCAACCATCGTGCCGGTTGGCATCTTGGCCGGCATCGTGTTCGTCGCGTTTTCCCTGATGGACATGTACGGCGTCGCCCTCGCCGCGCTCGGCATGTTGGGCACCCTCTCAACCTGCCTCGCCATCGACGTGTACGGCCCGATCTGCGACAACGCCGGGGGCATTGCCGAGATGGCGGAGCTCCCCGAAGGCGTTCGGGAAAAAACGGACGCGCTGGACGCGGCGGGGAACACCACCGCGGCGATCGGCAAGGGGTTCGCCATCGGGTCTGCTGCTTTGGTTTCCTTGGCGCTCACCGCCGCGTTCGTCACGCGCACCGCCGTGCTCGACCGAGGCGTCAACATGCTCAACCCCGTGGTGTTCGCGTTCCTGCTGATCGGCTCCATGTTGCCCTACTGGTTCAGCGCCATGACCATGAAGTCCGTCGGCGTCGCGGCGATGGAGATGGTCAAGGAAGTGAAGCGGCAGTTCGACACCATTCCTGGTCTGTTAGAGGGCACCCCCGGGCACTCGCCCCCCGACCACGCCAGGTGCATCAAGATCTCCACGGACGCCTCTCTCCGGGAGATGGTCCCCCCGGCTATCCTGGTGATGACCTCGCCCATCGCCACCGGCATGTTCTTTGGCGTGGAAGCAGTTGTCGGTCTTCTCGCCGGGGGCCTCGTCTCGGGCGTGCAGCTCGCGATTTCCGCCTCAAACACCGGCGGCGCCTGGGACAACGCCAAGAAGTTTGTGGAGAAGGGTGGCCTTGTAATTGACATGCCCAAGATCGACGAAGTCACCGGCGAGGTGGTGCGGAACATGGACGGCACCCCCGTGCTGGTTCCAGTTCGACAAAGAAAAGGCGGCGAGTGCCACAAAGCCGCCGTCGTCGGCGACACCGTTGGTGACCCGTTGAAAGACACCTCAGGCCCCGCGCTGAACATCCTGATGAAGCTCATGGCCATCATTTCCCTGGTGTTCGCGGACTTCTTCATGTCCATCAACAACGGCCAGGGCTACTTCAACATCCCGAGACAAGCGTTTTAAATGACACGTGTGAGAAAGAGAAAGTTCTTTTCTGCTATTTGAAATTTCAACTAAGGTTCACGCCTAACTCGTTTCACGCCTACTTTCTTCTATAGATACGTGTTCTATTCTTTCTTACTCTCTGTCTGTGGCTCTAGGGACAAGCGAAGCGCCCTGGCTAAATCGGCGTCGCTGAACTCGTCCGACGCTGCCATGGACGAGGCAGAAGCCGAAACCGAGTGGGCGTTTCTTTCTGGATTTCTTGAAGTCGGCATTTCTGGATCCACCCAATCTGTACTCCCACCCACTACTCCTTCTTGTTCGTCGTCCAGGAGAAAGACCACGGCGGCGTCTACGTCTCCTCCGCACTGCCGCAGCGCATAAGTCGCCCTGGTTTCCTCAAAGCCCATGGATTTCAGAACTAACATCGCCTCTTCGTTCTTCGGAGGCGAGCCGGTGGGCGACCCCAACACGTCCCTCACGCGAACCACGTTGGAGGTGTCGTCGTCGCAATCCTGAGTTCGTCTTGGAATTCTTCGCACGCCGTCGGGGGGAGTCAGCCCAAGGCCGAAATCGGCGTCACCAGAAGGCCCATTGCTGGCCACCCCGAATCCCCTCCGCCTTGCTCTCGTTTCCTCCACGGTTTCCCACATGGTCTGCTGGAAGAACACCTCGACGTCGTCAAAGAAATCGCTCGGCCGCGGAGAGTTGTGGTCGCCGTCGAAGATCTTCAGCGGCCGAGAATCCCCGGCGTATTTTTGGTGAAGCCGCTCCGAGTGTTTCTTGTCGATGAAGTCGTCCAGTTCGCCGTGCGCGAATAGAGCGGGGCAGAACGTGCTGCTCGCGATGCGTTCGATTTCAAGGTCGTCGATGTCGAAGTCCGCTCTTGATTTAATGCTCGTACGCATCCATCCCGCCGCGACTCTAGTCGCCGCTCTCGGAACGCCAATGTACCCACCAGACGTCCACTTCTCAACAAGCTCCTGCATCAGGTCCCTTAGACTGGCGAACGGCGAGTCTAAAACCACGCTCGCGATTGACGGATCGTCGTGCGCGGATAACAGCGCGGTGACCGCGCCCATGCTCGTGCCCCACAGACCTATTTTGCCCACGCTGCCCGACTCCCGTAAATGGCGAATCACGCGCGCGACGTCAACTTTCTCGCGGCTCCCCAAGCTCACATGCGTCCCTTGGCTCAGCCCGCTTCCCCCGAAATCAAGCGCGAACACGTCTATGCCCATCGGGAGTAGTAAACGAACCGCGTCCGTGGCGTCACACCGCGACCCGCTGTTGCCGTGCAGGTAAATCACACAAGGCGAGAGCTCAGTTTTGTTGGGGAAGTCCTCGCGCTGGTAGTGGCTGCACTTTAGTTTCAAATCTAAAGCGCCAGTCACCTCGACATCAACACGCTTGCACGGCACGCCCCCTAGTTTGAACCTCGGGCCGGGGAGGTGGCGATCGGGGTCGTATTGAGCTCGGGGGGGGCGAATCACCAGGTTCACGAGCTTGGTCCAGGTAGAGGTCATCGGACCTGGACGTGGGGTCCCCGATGGGCTGAGCAAGTTGGCACACTAAGTGGTACACCTTTGGAAATCTATATCTGATCGACAGGCGTGACGCCTTTGGCCTATCAAGAAGCTTCTAAAGACTTAAACACGGGTCCCACACGGCTCGTGGGTCTACGCGCGTCCCTCCGCAGTGTCCGTCTCGGTCGCGCCGCGGAGGAGTGCCGTGGTTCGACGACCCGAGGCGCGTGACCTTTGTGGTCTCTGGGACGGACCGAATCAAAATTATTTGTTTCAGTGCCAAAAGAAAAGCCAATGCATCGGATAGGTGACAACGACGGGCGCGGGGCGCGTGTGCTCGGTCGCGCGAACGATGGGCGGCGAGGGCGTAACCCATCCCCCCCCCGCGCTCAAAGCTTCTAAACCCCGCAAATGGGCGACCTGGAGTTTGCTCTTGTCGCCCTTTGTCATCATGGCGCTTGTGCGGGCAAAAACGCGCCGTCTCATTATAAGAACAACGCTTTCCATACTTCTACCGCTGATAAAAACCGCAGCACGCGCGCTGAACCTGCTGCCTCCCCCCGATTCCGACCCGAACTCAAACGTAGTAGAGGACCCCGACTTGCCTGTTTGGCTGGCTGGGGTGAGCTCGCTGGTCGCGGCGGAGAAGAGAGCTAAAAAGTCGCTCTGGGAATGGTGGCTGGATGCGCTGAGATTTTCCCCAGACAGCGCTGGGCGGGCGCACATCCGCCAGCTGTTAGCGCACCCGGAGACGAGTAAAAAGCTTGAATCCTTGTTCAACGCGCTGGACACACGACACGTCGGCGTATTAGACGCAGACGCGCTGGTGAAATTCAGCGCCGGGATTCGAGGCACCGTGCGGGTTCTGCTGGACCGAGATGGACGGAAGGAGTTGGTAGAACGGTCAGTGATGGGTACTACTGGTACCACGATCGAGCTGGAGCCCGCGACTCCTCGTGAAAGCAAGTTCCTAGTTGACAATTTCGCCCTTTTGTTCCCACCCGAGCACCCTCTCGATCTGCACGCGTTCCTGTCAATGGCGAAACTGGTGTTAATACGACGCATAGTCAAAGCGCTGGTGAAACGCCACGGGTTACAGACCGTGCGGAGCGGAATGAAAGCGCCGCTGGTCGTTGATCTATCCGTAATAGATATGGGAACTCAACGCAAACTGTTCGTCGTGCACACTGTGGCGCCCCGAAGCGTGCCCGGGGCGGACGGACACCGACTTGGGGCGATCGTGGAGAGCCCCCAACCAGGAGTGAAAGTGGATGAGACGAAGAGAGGTTGGGTGAAAAATAGTAACTCCAAAAGAAACGAAACTTCCGACGCCGACTCTAATCAATCCGTCAACATCTCAGACATAATGCAAGTCGCGCGGAGTATTGAAAACGGCCAGGCAACGTTTTCGGAATCGGACGATGAGCCCGAGACGGAGGAAACGTGGTCCGATTACGGGTGACAAAGGTACCTAGAGATGTGATGGTGCAAGTGTGAGTGGTGAGTAACTACGTATAAAATAAGTGTAATAATCTCTTAAAATTCGTGCGGTTGTCCCAGATCCAGCTCCAGGCTCACGACGTGCATTTTCGCCTCCGCGGGCGCGCCCCTTAGCCCCCCCACGTAACGCACCTTCTTGGGCATCGCCGTGGCTTTCTCCACTAAAGTCTGCGACTCGTTCGCCTTGGGCGCCCAGGTTTGCGTTTGCCCCGCTCGGCGGAAGTGCGACAAGCCAGTTTGCGCGGATTTCGTTTTGTTGTTCCGCAAGTTGGCCATCCTCAGCGCCCGGCGTTTAAGCGCCCACGTGTTCCACTCGTATGTCGGGTCTTTGTGTCGTTCGACGAAGTGCGTCGGGGTTTGTGCGCCGAAATCGTGTTGTTGTTGCGGGTGTCCTCCGCTGTGAAGCGCAGACACAAAAAGCTCTGCCGTGGTTTCTGCGATGACGTTACTTATGTGTACGACGTTTTCCAAGCGCAACGCGTGCAGGAGCTCGGGCCGCACAGACGCGATGCGCTCCAGCTTTTTCAAATACACAGAGGGTTGCGACGCGAACTGCAAGGCGCCGTCTTCGTCGGAAAACCCATAAGCTTTGCCATGGAAAATCACAGCCGTGTTTGCAATGGGAACCGCATCGCCAGGGTCTATCTTCTTCGGGTCGACGTGTTCCAAGTCCCCCCACACCGTGCGCGCCGCGTTCTCGTCGCCGACTCTCGCGCGCCGCAACACGCCGCCGCGCTTGACCACCGCGTGCGCGTCGTAACCCCCCAGGGCTAGATTAGCGAATGCAACCGTGTTCCCAGGGACAATCTCCGCTGATTCTTTTATCGCCATCGCTCTGCACAGTGAGTCATCGTAAACGCGATCCGGCGTGTGCCTGTCGTGCTCGAACTTGGGCTGTTCCATCGGGATCTCTCTGGCGTGCGCTCTTCTGTAGGCTTCCGTGGCGCTGTGCAGCATGCCGTTCGTGAGGGTGGTCGTAAAGGGCTTTGCGTGCTTCACAAGCACCCCCTCAACAGCCCGGACGTCCTTCAAGTTTAAAATCTCCTCCTCGATGGTGACGTGCAGCGCGCCTATCGCGTCCAGGGCGGGAAACGCGACGGCGGCAGGAACGCCCGCTGAGTTCGTATAGCAGTTTCGTTTCGAAAGCGGGTCTTTGCGTGTCACCAGTGTGTCTCCACCGTGTCCTTCGAACCGCACGGTTTTGTTCGGCTGGTTCAAGTTATCCAGTGCGATTTCCACGGATGTTATTTCGCCAGTCAGGGATTGGTTCAGGGCGAAAACAGTTTGTGTACTTCGCTCGCACTCCTCGACTAGGTTTCGCAGCGCGTCCGCGTACGCTCGCCGGTTGTTCAGCTCATCCGTTAATCGTCGTAAAGTGGGGTCTTGCGACGGCGTGTTCGACGCCCCCAAGTGCTCCACCACCACCGCGTACTGACCGCACAAGCGCTCGGCGGAGGTGAGTTTTTGAGTAAGCCCGTTTTTGGTGGAAGCGACCGCTTTGAAAAACAAACCAGTCTGGTCCGACAGCTTGGCTAACGAATCGGCGGGTACCAGCTTGGTGAAGAACGGATTGGACTCATATACCGCGCCGTTTGTTTCGTAGAACGGGTCGTAGAGTTGCGTGTGCGTACCGTGCGAACGTCCATTGAAACTGTCGTCCAAAAAGTCTGTTCCGCTTCCGCTCCTTCTTTGGAACACGAGCGCCCCAATCACGACTGATGCTAATTCCCGCAGCGCCGTCGATCGCTCGCCGCTCGGCAGGGTAAAGAACCGCCGCGCGCCGTGTCGCGGGAACACGCTCTCCATCGCACTCCACGCTTCATCTTTCGCGTCCAAATCGCCGTCCAGATCGTTTTCCAAAACACTCTCCAGCCCGTGCGTGACGAACACGTACGCGAACGCGTCGGCGTGTAACTTGTCCAGCAATTCCCGTTCCTCCCGGCCAGACACAGTCGCCGCATCAACCACGGTGTCCGACACGGTTCGCTCCAAAGCGCCCGCGGATAACTCCCTCGCGTTGCGTAATTCAAGCGCGTAGTGCGCCTGTAACGCCCGCGTCGCTTCCACGTCCACCTGCATCCGCAGCGTCTCCAAACTCGGGTCCCCTTTCGAGGCGAGTTTTGTGAAGCAGTGCGCCACCAGATCCGTCGGATGCACCTTCGCGAGCCTCTGCGCCTGGACGTATACCGCCGCGACCGCGGGGGACACGTCGTGGCCAGCCTCGCGGCATAAACGCAGGGTCTCCACGGCCGCGTCGCGCACGTTCGCTTCCATGGCGACACAGGGACGCGCACAGGGCGAGTGAGAGGCATTGCCAAAAGCGGGCATTCTATTTTCGTTCGCGACAGAACTGGCTCGTCCAAGAATCTTTAACCTGGCACCAGGTTAAAAACGTACGAAGGCAGTTACAGCCCATTTTCGTAATCAGGTCACGCCTTCATTTCTTCGTTCGACAATCAGTTTGCTATCATCTACTGACGACTATTCCGCGGAACTGTACTCGTCCCTTTAGAACGCCGGGGCGCTGGGCCGCGGGCGGTTTGCGTTGCCACGCGGAGTCGTCACGCGGCGTTCACCGGGTTTGGGTTTAAACACATAAACCAAGCGTGAGCGTTGGTGTGGCAGAGGAGACCGCGCGGTGAAATCTCATTTTCAACACCCCAAGAGTTACAGTGTAGATTATTCGGGCGGGAGTGGCACGTGTGTTCCTTCCCTTCACGATGCCTCCCAAGCACACTTCGTACGACAGCGTAACGATCCCCAGCACGGTCGGTTCCGATGACGGCTCGGATCCGTTCGAGGAACCCGCGAGCCGGCGTATTATCATGCTTCTGTGCGTCAACATCGGGTTGCTTCTTTTCGCGCTCGGCGGGTTGATGTACCTGACGCACGGTTGGGATCCCACCGCGTTTCTGTGCACCGCGGGGTACGTTATGTGCGGTTTAGGGTTGGCTTTACCCGTATTCTTCGGACAGGGCGAGGAGCAGAAACTCGCCAACTTCGCGCCGAAGTGCAAGGGCTTGTACACGTTAATCGGCACGCTGTTGAACGTGACTGGGATTGGGCTGGGAATTGCTGGTAGCTTAATGTACTCGCCAACAATCAACAGAGTGATGTACCGCCTGGACGAGGAAAAAGAGTTTGATTTCATGCGGGATTTCGCAAACATCATATGGGCGGTGTCATTCTTTCTGTTTCCCCCGGGAGTTGGTTTGTTTCTTCTGGAGCGGTACCAAACCCTAGCCGCGTACAACGAATCGATCGGAAAGGAACCACCTTCGATTTTTCACAAAAACTTAAGAGTTTTATTCTGGTCATTTGTGATGCTGTGCATATGCGCGATCGGGGGGGTTTTCTTTTGTTTCGACGAACAACCAGGGTGGGAGCTCACCGCGTGCGTGTTGTTCGGAGTCGCAGGGTGCATAAAGGTGTCACTGTTAGTGGTGGAGGTGTACGAGATGTGCAGCGAAGGAGGGGCGAAAAATGCATCTCAACAGGACGGGAGTTCCTTTGAAAACTCGCCGCTGAAACACCGAGAATCGCCGGGCGGGAAAATCAAACCAAGCAAGCACACCGCGGATCTGCTAGGGGACCCAAGCTTCGGAGGACCGTAGAGGTATTGGTGTCCCAAAAGGTAGTGGTGTATAGTGCGGGAGTAGGGTTACGAGATAGGCGAGGATAGAGAGTTAAGTAGGGAGACGTCAAAGAAGAACGACAACACGAGTTTTTACAAATTTTAAAAACTGAAGTAAACTTATAACTAAATTCACTCTCGCAATACACCCCCTTCACCACAGGGGCGTGCTTTTCCCCGTTCGCGCGGTGAGCACCTCCACGCCTTGTTCCGTGACCAGCAGCGTGTGTTCATACTGCGCGCTTCTGGCTCCGTCGGCGGTCACGGCGGTCCACCCGTCGGGCCACGTGATACATTTCCGCGTCCCGGCGTTGACCATGGGTTCGATGGTAAACGTCATCCCCGGCTTCATCGTCCCAACCGCTTTGTTCCGAGAGTAGTGAGGGACGTTCGGGGCACAGTGGAAATCTTCGCCGATACCGTGGCCGCAGAAATCCTTGACGACGGCGAATTTTTCCCTGTCCGCACGAGTCTGGATGGCTTCGCCCAAATCACGGAACCGAACGCCGGGCCCGCACATTTCAATCGCGTCGGACAAACAGCCGTACGCGCATCGCATCAGTTTGACCGACGCTTCGTGTTCAGTTTGTTTGCCTGTATCCATCGTATCATCCCCGTTCCTGTCACGTACTAGATACGTTTCGTTCAAATCACCGTGGTACCCGTTGAGGCACACGGTGACGTCAAGATTAACAATGTCGCCATCCTGTAACTGCCGCGCATCCGGAATGCCGTGGCACACAGTTTCGTTCACGGAAGTGCACAGCGATTTTGGGAAGCCCATGTAGTTCCGAGGGCTTGGGTACGCGCCGTTGGCGATGGTGGTGACGTGGCATATCCGGTCCAGCTCGTCAGTCGTGACGCCAGGCGCGATGTGTCGCGCGACTACGTCCATCACGAAGCGTCCCAGCCGACACGCCGCGCGCATTTTTTCAATCTGCGTTTTGCTCTTCACTTCGAGTTTCTTTTGCCATTTAGAGCCGAACTCGTCTTCAGGCCACCCGCTCGTGGCGTAGTCGGGAAGAGGCACGAGCCATCCTGTTTTCGGAATGAACCGTCTTGGAGACACCAAAAACGGCCTTAAACCACCCGTCCATTTGAACTTTGGGGGCACGACGCTTCGTCGGTGAAAACGCGCGCCGGCGGTTTGCAGATGGTACGCCCACTGGATTTTCGAATCGCTCACCGCCGGGTCCCATTTGCGTAACACGGATTGCTTAGCCTTTGACGAACCCGCGTTCGACACAGGGTCTACCCAGATATTTGTTGATACGCCAGTACGCGCTGCTGCGGCACGTCGCTCTGCGTCAACCTCATCAGTGTCTTGCATTTGAGTCGTGCCATCTTTCACGACACCGTCGCCGTCAACGTCGTCGTAGTCGCTTCCCCAGCTCTCGCTGCTCGATGACATCCCGGTGTCCTCCTCCGTCAGTTCATCCTCAGTGGCTCGCGTCGCCCGCCGTAGCACATCCTCCTCCTCCTCCTCCTCCGACTCTTCCGAGGACGACGACCCTTCCTCGTCCTCGTCTCCGAACTCGAACTGCGCGTCGTTGACGTTGCCGGTGAGGTGCACCGCGTATTTGCCGTCGTCGTCGGCGGCGGCGGTCATCACGCGCACGCTGATGCGCACGTCTTCCGTGAACACGACGTCTAAAGGCACGGACTCGCTTCGATTCGGCACCAGCGAAGCGAGCACGTACGACGGGCCTGTATGGTGTGAAGTAAGGGAGGTTAGTACAAACACAGGGTACATGGCAGGCGACGGCGAGACGAAGGGCACGGAGGCGAAGGAAAACAGATGCGCACCTCGGTCGATGCGACACTTGACCACCACGCGCGTCTGCTCCGTCACGGTGTCGTCATGCACGACAAGCGTGGCTCTCCGTAAACGAACGCTGCGAAGGTTGTCATCCGGACGGAAGTACGCGGGAGAGCGTTCTTCAACCTCGATGCCGAAGAACGACGACATGGCGGAGGGCGCGTGCCTAAACTGAGGAAACAGGAACTGCAGCGCAAGTTTTGGAAAAATGACTGCTTTGGCTAAGATCGTTTTTCACGGGTTCGCCTCTCTATGGTTCTACTTGACTAGTTGGATCCTATCCCTTACGCTTCTCACTTCGCCGCCTCAACCACCGCGTCTTGCGTCTGGCTCCACGTGTACCACCGCGCGAAGTTATATCCCTGTAGAGTGGTGAGGAATAGAGTGTTGAGGAAGAGGAAGAATCGGTTAGAAAAGAAACGTGGTTCATCGCGAGCCATCGAGGGCGAACGCGGGAGACACGTATCGTCAACACTCCCGCGCTGGAAACGAGCAGGAATGCACGAAACCTCAACCCACCTGTACCGTCCCGTTCGCGGTGTGGCACGCTAACAAGATGTAGTTCCGTGGTTGCACTCTCCAGGCGAACCTCATGAACAGCCCCGAGTACACCGTGAGGGCGCCCGTCATCGGCCCGCTGATCATGTGCTCGGGCTTGGTGGTTTGCTCCAGCCCCGCTAACACGAACCCCCAGTTCGCCACCGGGCCCCAGAAGTGCGTGGTTTTAGGGCCAGTCGGGGAGTTGAGGAACTTCGCAAAAGAGGAAGACATTGCGACAGCGCGGCGGAGACGCGCGCGCGGGGAACACTGCGGCGCCAGGAAATCATTGGGTGCCGTCACTCGAGATTCCAAGAAGGTCACGAGGTCGGTCGCTCGGCAGCTCGGCCCGACGAAAAAACACATGTCCCGAAGATCGTTGTTCAAAAAGGGGACTGATGAACGACGCCACTTCACGACGCGCACGCCTCTACCAGCGCAGCCATCTACACAAAGTCGAGCCCGAACCTTTTCAACGCCACACGCGGCGAAGTCTCGCGACAAAGTCTGGTGCGTACCTAAGGAGCCCACCCCGGGCTTTGAAACTGTGTGTCACGTGAAATGTCGTTAATTCTACGTTCAAACCATTTTGTTGCTCGTTCCCCGGAGCCGCGGCACAACGCACGCGCACACGAAACACCCTTCATAGCCCCGCGCGTCCATGGCGGTGACTCGAGCGGCCGAGTCACGCCGCACGGCGCTCTTGTACCGCGAAGATACTCTTTTGGGTAGCAGTGCCTGCTCCGATAATATTTCTCCGATGTTTTTTCATTTTTTCAGCAGCGACGGTTGGGTCGACCCGGCTCCACCCTGATCGACGTTCGGCCCGCGCTTGATTACTGTGCCGCGGTTCGACTGCGATGTATACATGTATTCAGTGTGTAACGCGAACGTGCTGAACGACGAATGACAAAAACCTTTGCTGACAAGTCCACTTTCTTCTCCCTCGTTACGGAAAAACTTCCTTTCTGTTCGTTCCGCCACGCAGAAACTAATTTTCATCATCCCCCGCCCGAGTTCACGATGCTTCGCCGAGACATCGCTTCCCAGAGCGAGCACTCGTGTGCGGTGCTGACGAGACGAAACGAGTGCGCTCCCGCTAAGTCCCGTGTTTCATGACGCAGCCGTCAATGCGGGCTCGGAGCGCTCGTGTTGCTTCTTTCGACGGGTAGATCTTCAGCAGTTAGCGTTGGTGCGGGCTATGCACATACCTGCGCGATTGTGAATTCCGCCGGGGAATCGAAGTGCTGGGGGAGCGGCAGTTCGAGTCAGCTCAGGGTGTCTCCGTCGAGGGCGCACCGGAACTTGTGATGATCCCAGTCGGCCCGGTGGATTTTGGCACAGGGCGATGGGCGAAGACCATTTCGGTGGGCTACTCTCACACACACCTGCGCGGTCCTCGATGACGATACGGTGAAGTGCTGGAGGTATAACAATAACGGCCAGGCCGGGGTGGGTGACAACACCAGCACGGACGTTCCTACGGTGGTGACCCTGGGAGCAGGGCGCACGGCGAAAAGCGTTTCGGCGAGCACCTACCATACCTGCGCGGTGCTTGATGACGATACCGTGAAGTGCTGGGCGTCTAACGGTGGCGGGCAGCTCGGTATGGGTGACTTTATCGCCCGCTACACACCAGTAGCGGTTGATTTTACCTCGTCGTCGTCGTCCAGTGCCGCTGCCGGAGCCGACAGAGCTCCCGGTCCAGGCGGCCCTCCCGGTCCCGACGCTCCTCCGGCTACGACGTTGGTGGTCGTCTCGGCCGCGCCGAGGCTTGGCGTTTTCGCAACACTCGTCGGCGTGGCCGCCATTATATGCGTTTTTTAAACCGCCTATAGCCAAAAATGAGCCTGATGACTTTTAACGTACTCCAAGGATGTGCGCGTTACTACATGTGTACATAGGTACGTGGACGGGGGAGAGCCGGCGTGTTTTAGTGTTGGTGACTTGTAAATATGAGACAAAACATGAATGACTTTTTTTTTCACAGCTGACATGAAAAGAGCCGCTCGACTTCAAAATTGCTACGACTAGTCAGATTTAACACTTCCTCTCAGAACTCACTGCACAGTCGTGTCGTGGTTCTCGTCCGCGCGGTGCGATGGAGTGCGCGCTGGCTCAGATGCCCGTGGATAACCCCGGTGCGGTGGCGTGCAGTGCGGACAACCTCGTGGCGGTCGGCGTCGAGGGCGGTGTCGTGATTCGAAATTTGGCAAATCTGGAAGGCGACACGGGGTACGTGGTCCTTGACTCAGATGACACTTGCAAAGCCGACGGCGACCCGGGCAGCGCGTTCCCCGTGGCTAGCATCTCAGGAAATGCAAGAAGCCCGGGATTGATTGGCGTGCGAGCCTTGCTGCGACGCGCGTCTCGCCCGGAACTCGCCGCGTGTCAAGTCGCGTGGTCGCAAATGCTGGAAGTGCCACAAGGTGCACCAAATACAACCGGACCGCGCTGCGTGCTCGCCGTCGTGACCACTTCGCACGAAGTCATGGTGTACGCCCCGAGTGCTGTGGAAACGGACATCGCGTGGATCAAGTTGTGTGACCTGTCTGCGCTGGAGCGCGAGGCGCAGGCGCGGGGAAACGCGGACGAAAGCGCGACGACGCCGGTCCCGCCCGTCGCTCCGGTTGAAAAGGCGCCGGCGTCAAACGCGGTGGCTTCAACCTTGGCGAGCGCGTCCGCGCTTCCCGCGCCGCCTGTGACTCCTGCGATCGCCGCGGGAGCACCACAGAGAGCGCTGCATGCGAACAAACTGGCCGCGCCGCCGCCGCCTCCGCCGCCGACCAACGCGCTCGCCGTGGGCGCCCGGGTGGAGGTGCAGCGCGGGAAGAGCCGGCACCCTGCGACTGCGACTGAGTTGGTAGACAAAGGCGTGTTTCGGGTCAAGGTGCAGTACGACGTGGCTGTTGACCGTGTAGGGCAAGAGGAATGGCTCGCGTACGAGCAATTTCCGGATTTGTTCACCACAGATGACGGGAATGCGGCGGACTTGTGGTACGAGTTTCCCGCGAAGTCCTCCTCGTGCGGGTACTGGCTGAGCGCCGGGACGCCGTTTGTGAGTGTTCCAAAACCCGAGGCACGTGCGGCGACTCTGGTCGCGGCTCCGGCCACCGGCGCCGCAGCCACCGCCGACGCTGAGTCCGAAAGCGATTCAGGGGACGACGAGTCGTTGGCGAAGCTCGGCGGCGCGTCGAAGAAGAAGTCTTCTAAAGACGACGCGCACGACGAGGATTACGAAGACGCAATCGCCGGGCGCGCGGCGGCGAGGAAGGCGACAGTTGGAGCACTTGAGGTGAAAAAGACGGCGAAGCTCGCGATGACCGCGGTGTTCACCGCATCGCCCCCCAGCAAGGAATTAATCAAGGAGGCGTCAGATTGGTCGGCGGATCCGTTGAAGAAGAAGAAACGAAACGCTGCGATTAAGCAATTAGCGCTTCGCGTGCGAGACGCGTATATGGCTGCGCGTTTGGGCGCGGGGATCACTGCCGTGTACGCCAGGGGGGAACACAAACTCGAGGCCGACAGGATGTGTTTCACGGCGACGTGCGAGGAGGCGGTTTTGAAATGCAGCGACGACGCGACCACGAGCGTTAAAGCGAAACCGGGGAAGCGCAAGGGCGCGACTTTGGAAGGACAAGCTACGCTCCCCGAAAAGACGAAGAAGGAGCTAAGCAAGGTGGCTCAGGCACTGGCCCGCCCGCTGCTCCTCAGCGATGACACGACTTCGAGCGTTAAAGCGGAAAAGCGGAAGCGCCAGGTCGCGGATTCGGAGGATGACTGGGACGATTCGGAACCTGACGACGACGCATTTATTGTACCTAAGGAGTCTGCATCGCGAGCCTCCAAAACTGGCAAAAAAAAACAGCCCAGCACGGCCAGCCAGTCCGGGGCAGGTGTTGATTTGACGAAACTTCGCCTCGCGGAGTGCCTTTCCGCGACGTGCGTGGCGTGGTCCGATTCGTCGCTCATCGCGGTTGGCGCAAAATCGGGCGACGTGGTGCTTTGGGAAGCCACCGCCTGCGCCGGCGCCGGCGACGCGTCCGTCGGCATCACACCGGAACGCCTCGGATCGACGCGCGTGGCGGACGCGTGGGTCACGTCACTGGCTTGGATAGGCGACGGGCGCGAGTTGATGGTCGGAGGGTCGGACGGCTCGGTTCGGCTGTGGATGGTGGATCAATCATCCTCTCGCTTGAAAAAGATTTCGGAAATCTGCCCTGCCGACGGCGTTCCCGTGACCAAAATCGCCGTGGACTGCGGTTCGGACGACGCCTCTGGTAAGCTCGTCGCGGCGGGCAAGGCGTCTGGTACAGTCGCCGTGTTCCGGGTCGGCGGGACCGTCGAGTCGCCGTGGAACAAGCGCGTGTTCCTCGAACCCGTGTCGGGGTTAGCGTGGTGCGCCTCGATTGTCGCCGCTCACGGCGCGGTCGCGTCGCGTCTCGTCGTGACCTCAAGGACGTGTTCAACCACCCTAGATGTGATTTCATCTCCCTCATCGTCGAGCGACACACACACGTCAACTTTCCAAATCCGTGAAAACCAAACGATCGGGAAACCGAGCAGCGGGTCGCACCTCAAACGCGCCGGCCGGCCGGACGGCGTCAACATCCCGGTTGAGTCGCAAGGCCCTGTTGCGTGTTCGCCGAACGGCTTGTGTTCCGTGCGCGTGTTCCAGTTCCACCACCCGACGAACGCCACCGGGGGGCGGGGATTAATCGCTGCGCGCGCTCGAAGAGGCGCATGTGTGGTGGAGCACGTGCTGGGCAAAAGGACACGAGAAACTGTGGAAGACGATGAGGCGCGCGACGCGGCGGGGGCGCTGGCAGCGCGCGTCAAACGCGTCGCGTCGACCGGCGATCAGGGTGCGTCTCTGTGGGACGTGCGCGCGACGGCTGCGGCGTTGGGCGAGGCGGGAACCTCCGCAGCGCTGGAAGGCGCGAACAGGGCGGTGAGCACGACGCGAGGCGATAAGAAAAAACAAAAACGTGCGAAGCAAGTCGTTTTCGCGTTGACGTCAGCGGCGACGCCTTCGGAGGGCGCACCGGCGGACGGGTTGTCATGTCGCGCGTGCGGCGGCGACACCGCATCTGGCGGATTTTGCGTTTCCTGCAACCTCCCACTTCGATTTTCCGGAGGAACCACCATGGGGCTGAAAAGCGTGGTGATATGAGAGGGAATACAACATGTACTATAGCACTACGAGACGATGAACGATGAACGATGAACAAAATAGATGAAACGACAATACATTCGATACGATCAGATAACAAACGTCACGTCGTCGTCTTTTCCCTTTTCTTTTTCATTTCCCACTCCGCGTACGCCTTGTGCCGTCCTGCCAGTTCCTCCACTATGAGCCGCTCGATGTCCCGCTCATCGTGCGGTCGTGTAATTTCATCCACTGTGCCTTTCGTCCTCGTCCCGTCGCTTGCGACTTTCTCGAGCGCCGCGATCCACACGACGTCGCGTCGCTTTTTCATCTCGTTCGCGACCACCGCGTTGGCGCCGTACGTGCGCAGCGACGCGCTCGCTTTCCGGTGTAAAATGTTCGGGTCTGTTTCCAGCTTGAAGCTAACAATGAACGAAGCAGGGCACCACGATTTTCGAACGAGGCCCAGCATCTTGGGGGTCTGACGTAAACGAACGGTCAAGCCACCGGGGTTGTTTTTATCCCCCAAATTTCCATCGTCCAAACTACTCTCTCTTGATTGCATTTTGTGCTCTGGCAACTCGCTCCACGGCGCGTAGAAGTCCGATACGGCGGCGGCGAGGTAGATGAGCGCGTTTGGGCCGCACTCCGTCCCAATCACCTGGGACACGCACCGCAGGTACTGCAAGTACTCAAACACGCTGGTGTACGGAATGCACAGCAGCGTTCCGTTGTTCGCGGCGCTTAAATGGCCATCCACGACGGGCGCTAACGTTCGCGACGCGCTTGGTATGGTCGTTACGACTTGTTGGCCGGAAAGCGGGTCGGTGTCGACCCGGAACACACCTAGAATTGAGCTCTCGCAGCCTATACTCCGAACGTTCGCAGTGCACTGCCCCGCGACAACCGGCAGCGCCCTCTCAAACGGCTGCAACGATCCTTCCCGGTGTAAAAAAACAACCGCATACCCTTGCTTGATCAAGTACTCCGCGCTCGTGGCGCCTCTTGAACCGGAACTGAAGTTGTCGATGAAACGCACCGCGCTGCGCTCCAGCGGCGCGGTCGTGCCTCCGGACGTCACGAGCGCGATGGGCCTGGAGCCTGAAGTGTCGCCACCGGCGCGGTACCCGTGCAGTCGGCAAAACGCAGTGGTTTCGCCACGGGCTTCGTGCAACCTGGGGGCGGCAGGCG